>Ga0160449_1000268_pt1 | contig 37511 bp, 37 predicted proteins | sample HID1975I_E1MG_FD_108216 | JGI IMG/M metagenome (GOLD analysis project Ga0160449, IMG submission 108216) | Enriched soil microbial communities from UW Madison campus, WI, USA - HID1975I_E1 MG | ecosystem: Environmental > Terrestrial > Soil > Unclassified | place: USA: Madison, Wisconsin...
CTCTCCCATCGGGAGAGGGGATTCTAGGCCGGCCGTCTGGCCCGCAGCGCCTGGATGATGGTGCCGTCGTCCAGCCAGTCCAGATCGCCGCCGACGGGAACGCCGCGCGCCAGGCTGGTCACTTCGACCCCGGCGGCGGACAGGCGTTCGGCCAGATAGTGGGCCGTGGTCTGGCCGTCGACGGTGGCGGGCAAGGCCAGTACGACCTCTCGCGCCTCGCCGCCTTTCGCGCGGCCGATCAGTTCGGCGATGCGCAGCTGTTCCGGCCCGACGCCGTCCAGCGCCGACAGCAGGCCGCCCAGCACATGATATTTGCCGCGGAATGCGCCCGACCGCTCCATCGCCCACAGGGCGCCCGCCTCCTCGACCACGCAGATCAGGGCGTTGTCGCGCGCGCCGTCGGAACAGATCGAGCAGGGGTCGCGCGTATCCGGCGCGCCGCAGACCGAGCAGTTGACGACCTTCTCGGCCGTCTCGGCCAGCGACGCCGCCAGCGGGACCAACAGTTGCTCGCGCCGCTTCAGCAGCGCCAGCGCCGCGCGCCGGGCCGAGCGCGGCCCCATGCCCGGCAGCTTGGCCAGCAGGCTGATGAGCCGTTCGATTTCCGGCCCGGCGGAGGCGGCCATCAGCCGATCCTCCCCTGCAAGGCGGGGGAGGGGGACCATGCGCAGCATGGTGGAGGGGGCGAGATCGGGCGACGCGCTTGCGTCCTGGACGCCGCGCGGTTTGAAAGGGTCCGGAGGTTGAGCGCGTTTCCGCCCCCTCCACCGCCTGCGGCGGTCCCCCTCCCCCGTGAACGGGGGAGGATCAAGGCGGCGCGTGACGCAGCCATCAGAAGAGTTTCGGCATCCCCGGGATGTTCATCCCGGCCATCGGCCCGGCGGCCTCGCGCATCAGGGCGCCGTTGATCTCGTCCAGCCTGCGCTTGGCGTCGGCGTGGGCCGCGACGATCAGGTCGGCCAGAATCTCGGTCTCGCCGGGTACCATCAGGCTGTCGTCGATCTTCACGGCGGTGACTTCGCCCGGCCCCTTGAGCGCCAGGGTCACCAGACCGCCGCCCGAGGTTCCCTCGGCGGTGGTTTCGGCCATCTTCGCCTGGGCGTCCTGCAGCTTTTGCTGCATCGCCTGGGCCTGCTGCATCAGGGCGTTGAGATCTTTCATGCCCCCTAGATAGGCCGAACGCCCCGCCCGCTCCAGACCCTGATCGCGCAGCGGACGAACGACACATACATTTGCAACAGTTTTTGTGTCGGATAGGGTTGAACCACCTCGAACACCTCCTATTTCGCAACATCAATGGTTGCTATTTGGATCTGGAGGAATGCCCCATGGCCTTTGACGCCCTGTCCGCCCGCGATGTCGCGGTGTCCGAACCCGTTCTGGCCCAGTTGTTCACCGAGGCGCGGACCCGCAACGCCTGGTCCGACCGGCCCGTGCCCGAGGCCCTGATCCGCAAGCTGTACGACCTGACCAAATTCGGCCCGACGGCGGTCAACATGACCCCCGCCCGCCTGGTCTTCGTCACCTCGCCCCAGGCCAAGGACCGGCTGATCCCGCTGATGAGCGAGGGCAATCAGGCCAAGACGCGCCAAGCGCCGGTCAATGTCATCATCGGTTATGACATCGACTTCCACGACACCTTGCCGCAGTTGTTCCCGCATGCGCCCGGCGCCCGCGACTGGTTCGCCGACGAGACGGGACGCAAAGAGGCCGCCTTCCGCAATTCGTCGCTCCAGGGCGGCTATCTAACCATCGCGGCGCGGGCCCTGGGCCTGGACGTGGGGCCGATGTCCGGCTTCGACGCAGCGGCGGTGAAGGCCGAGTTCTTCCCCGAGGGGAATATCGAGCCGAACTTCATCATGAACCTGGGCTACGGCACAGACGAGAATCTGTTTCCGCGCTCGCCCCGCCTGTCGTTCGATCAGGCCGCGAAGATCCTCTAGTCCTCGTCGTCCGCATCCCCGTCATCGGGGATGGCGGGCATTTCGACCGATGGCGCCAGGGTCTTGATCTCGCCCAGGGTCGCGCCGGGGAAGGCGGTCATGATCGATACGACAAAGGGGTCCGCCTCGATCGCCGCGCGGCGGGCGACGCGGGCCTTCTTCTCCTGCTCGATCAGGGTCTCGCCCCCGCCCTGACCGTTGGCGGCGATCAGCCAGGTGCGGCCGGTCCAGTCCTTGAGCCGTCCGGCCAGCCGCCGCGCCAGATCGTGCGGGGCGCCTTGGGCGGGCTCATAGGTGATGGCGCCGGGCCGGAAGGCGACCGGCTTCACATAGCGTTCGACATCCAGCTGCAGCGTGATCTCGCGCTTCTGGCCGATCAGGGCGACCACCGCCTCGAACGTCTGGGGATCGGGCAGGGCCGGCTGGGCGGCCGGCCGGGCCGCCAGGGCCGCCGAAGCGCCGCCGCCCCCGCCGCCGCGCGGCGCCCCGGAACCGCCGCCTCCCACAGGCGAGCCGCCCGACTGGATCGCCTTCAGCGCCTCCTCCGGTCCCGGCAAGTCGGCCGCATAGGCCAGGCGCACGATCGCCATCTCCACCGCATCGGCGGGATTGGGCGCGCGCCGCACCTCGTCCAGCGCCTTCAGCAGCATCTGCCAGGTCCGCGACAGGGTTCCAGCCGAAATCGCCGCGCCCAGCGCCGCCAGCTTCTGCGCCTGATCGTTGGGAAGTCGCGTCGCGTTCGGCCCCAGCATCTTGGCCACCGAGGCGGCGTGGCAATGCTCCAGCAGGTCGTTGGTCACCTGCACCGGATCGGCACCATAGCCGTACAGGGTGCGGAAGGTCTCCAGCGCCTCGGGCGTCCTGCCCGCCATGATCTGCTCGAACAGGGCGATGGTCTGGGTCCGGTCGGCCAGGCCCAGCATGTCGCGCACCGTCTCGGTCTTCACCGTCTGGCCGCGCTCGGCCTGGACCAGCGCCTGGTCCAGCAGCGACAGGCCGTCGCGCACCGATCCCTCGGCCGCGCGCGAGATCAGCGCCAGGGCCTCCTGCTCGATCTTCATCCCCTCGCGGTCGGCGACCCGCGACAGATGCTCGACCAGGATCTCAGGCTCGACCCGGCGCAGATCGAACCGCTGGCACCGGCTCAGGATCGTCACCGGGACCTTGCGGATCTCGGTGGTGGCGAAGATGAATTTGGCGTGGGGCGGCGGCTCCTCCAGCGTCTTCAGCAGGGCGTTGAACGCCTGCGTCGACAGCATGTGGACCTCGTCCAGCACATAGACCTTATAGCGCGCATCGACCGGCGCATAGCGGACGCTCTCGATGATGTCGCGGATGCCGTCGATGCCGGTGTGGGACGCGGCGTCCATCTCGACCACGTCCATGTGCTGGCCCGCCATGATGGCGGCGTCATGCTTGCCGTGGGCGGTCAACTCGAGTGAGGGCCGGTCGATGAGGTCCGTCTCGTTGTTCAACGCGCGGGCCAGCAGGCGCGCGGTCGTCGTCTTGCCGACCCCCCGCACCCCGGTCAGCATGAAGGCGTGGGCGATGCGCCCGGTGGCGAAGGCGTTGGTCAAGGTGCGGACCATCGCCTCCTGACCGATCAGGTCCTCGAACGTGCGCGGCCGGTATTTGCGGGCCAGCACGGTATAGGCGGCGCCGTCGTCGGCGGGAGCTGACTCCGGCGCGACCCTGGCGGCCACAGGCGCCGGGGCGGGTTCAGCCTCCGGCGACGGGGGCGGCGCGCCGAACATGTCGTCGGTGTTGGGGTCGCGCTCCTCGACTTCGGGCGCGTCCTCCTCCCACGGGGGACCATCGAGACTCGGATCGGCGTCGCTCATGACCCTGTCTTAACGCGAGAGGGCGCGATTTCGCACCCCCTCGCGACATGCGCCTACAGATCGCTGGGGATTTGCCCGCCGTTGTCGCGAATCTTCTGGATCACCTGCTTGTGCAGCCAGACGTTCATGGCCGCGCTGTCGGACTTGTCGCCCGTATAGCCCAGCTCGTCCGCCAACTGCTTGCGCTCGGCGAGCGAGCTTTCAAAGCCCAGCAATTTCATCAGATCGACGATCGAGGTGCGCCAGTTCAGCTTCTGATCCCGCTGATCGTTCATGAAGTCCAGGATGCCCGCGACATCGACGTTCTGGATCGATGCGCCTGCGGGCGCGGCCTGCGGTTGGGGCGCGGAGGTCGCCGGCGCGGGCTGCGGCGCCGGCTGGGGCGCGGGGGTCGATTGCGGCGTCTTGTCCGCCTTGTGGCCCGGCCCGCCCTTGGCCCGGTCCCAGATGCCGCCGAGGATATTGCCCAGAATGCTCATGTTTCACTCCTGTGTCCGAAGCGACAGGAGCGGTTGGACCCCCACGACGGTTCCGTTCACATCAGCAAGCAAACGCGCTCAAGCCGCGAACCGTCGCGCGGTGAGCGATAGCGCACCAACAACGCGCTCAAGCCGCGAGCGACCGCGTCGCGCGCATAGCGCAATAAATAAACAGCTCAAGCAGCCGACCACCGCGTGATCGGCGTCAGCGCACTTCGACAATGCAAAGGAGGGTGGAGACCGCGACCCGAAGGTGAATTCGTTGTGGCTGCTGCCTTCCGGCCCTGACCAGATTGGCGAAGCCTTCGCCCGCGATCTCCGAGGAGGGATATGACGCTCCCCGTCCCCGGAATCAAGACTCGCCGTTGCAGACGACGGATTCGACCTGGCCCGACACGGCGTCGGCGCGCACGTGAATGACTCCGCATCCGCCGTCCAGCACGTCATGGTCAGGCGGGCCGGGCAGCATGCTGCGTCCCGCTTTCAGCCCGGGAACCATGTCCGGTTGGACCAGGAAACCGATCAACCGTCCCTCTTCCATCCACCAGGCGCGGGCATAGGTGTCCAGTGCGGCGGCGCCCGGCGGCAGAACAAGCCGGCGCTCCAACCGCTCGATCAGGGGTTCGTCGATCATCGGGGGCGGAACGACGCCCGGCGACGCGGCGCAACCGGCCAGCAGCCCGGCGAAAATCAGCAACGGTCGCATCTGGGCCTCGCAAGGTTGGGAGTGGTATCAGGCGTCATGGCTCTTTCCCCCGTCAACACCTTCGCCGGAAACCCTCTCGATCGCGCCGGCGATCTGCGCAACGACGCCGCCTGGCTGGCCGAGCAGGAGGCCAATCCCGAGGCTCTGGCCATGGTCCTGTGGGAAGGACGGCCGTTGATCGAGGATCACGCCGACGGCCCGCGCCTGGCCTGGCTGTCGCTGGCTCATGCGCGCGACATGGTGCCCGACCGCGACCTTTATCTGGGCCAGTGGAAGGCCGCGCCGGTCTTTGCGGTGGAGTTCGAAGGCTCGGTCGATCCGACCCACGGTCCGGTCGCGGGTCTGGGCGTATTCCATGACATGCGAACGGCGGCGGGCCTGTTGCCGGGACCCGAGGCGGCGATGGCCGGCGGGGCCAAGAGCCTGTTCGACTGGCGGCGGCGTCACGGCTTCTGCGCCGCCTGCGGCCAAGCCAGCGAGAACGCCTCGGGCGGCTGGAAGCGTGTCTGCCCGGCCTGCGCGACCGAACATTTCCCGCGCGTCGACCCCGTCACCATCATGCTGATCGTGCACAAGGGGCCAGAGGGCGAGCGCGTCCTGCTGGGCCGTCAGGCCGCCTGGCCCGAAGGTCGGATGTCGGCCCTCGCCGGGTTCCTGGAGCCCGGCGAATCGATCGAGGAAGCCTGCGCCCGCGAGGTTCAGGAAGAGGCCGGGCTGAACGTGACGTCCGTGCGCTATCATTCCAGCCAGCCCTGGCCCTTCCCCTCGCAACTGATGATCGGCCTGATCGCCCAGGTCGATTCCGACGATGCGCGCCCGGACCAGACGGAACTGGAAGCCGTCGCCTGGCTGACCCGCGACGAGATGCGCGCCGTGCTGGCGGACGCCCATGCGATCAAACCGCCGCCGCCCATCGCCATCGCCCGCGCCCTGATGCAGGCGTGGGTCGATCAGCCGGATCAGTCCAGCTTGTAGACCTTGGCCTGGCTCAGGCAGGTCTCGGCGCCGCAGGCGGTCATGCCCAGCGTGGCGCGGAAGCCCGCGCCCGGCTCCGCCTGAAAGGTCACGACCGGGGTATCGTCGTCCAGAATGTCCTGACCCACCAGTTCGCCATCGGCGGTGGTCAGCCGGATATCCAGATCGCCGCACGATTCATCGCAGACGCCCACGATCATGTAGGAGCCGCCGGCCACCTCGAAATCCAGATCGCCGGTCGCGCCCTGGGCCAGTTGATGGCCGCTCGCAACCTCTTCGGCCGGATCGATCTGATGCTCGGTCCGAACAGCCTCCTCGACCTTGGCGAACAGGGCGTCCAGCAGCGCCTGACCAGCCAGTTGCGTCGGCTGCGCCGACTGAGGCGCGACCGCCAGGGACAAGACTGCAAGGGCAGCGGCGAAAACAGTGGTCATGGAACCCTCCATCGTAGGGATCCCGTCTGGCACATCGCGGGACCGCGCGGGGCGACCGTGCGTCCAGCTTGCGACCAGTTGCGGCTCAGGCCTGCGCCCGCGCGGCCTCCAGGTCGGCCGGATTGTCGACCGACAGCGGCGCAGTCTGGATGACGGCGGCCCAGATCTGCAGACCCATCTCCAGCGCCCGCAGCTGCTCCAGCTTCTCGCGTTGCTCCAGCGGTGACGGGGCGGCGGCGCAGAACCGCATCAGCGCTTCGCGGCGATAGCCGTACAGACCGATATGCCGCCACACCGGCCCGTCGCCATACAGGGTCGAGCGGGTGAAATAGAGGGCGCGGCCATGGTCGGCGCCGGGCGCCAGGCTGAGCACCGCCTTGACCACATCCGGATTGCTCCGGTCCGACACATCGCTCTCGGCCGCCACCAGGGTCGCGATGTCGCAGGCCGGCTCCTGTTCCAGCAGGTGCGCACAGGCGCGGGCCAGGTCCGGATCGGCGAAGGGCATGTCGCCCTGAAGATTGATGATCGCCTCGTGCGCGCCCTCGGGGTCGATGGCTTCGACCGCCGCGCGGATACGATCAGACCCGCTGGGCAGGGCCGGATCGGTCAGCACCGCCTGGCCTCCCGCCGCCTGCACCGCCTCGACGATCTCGGGATCGCCCGCCGCCACGGCGACGCGGAAGCCGGACTTCATCGCCTGCTCCCAGGCCCGCACAATCATCGGCTTGCCGCCGATATCCGCCAGCGGCTTGCCCGGCAGCCGGGTCGCGGCCATGCGAGCGGGTATCAATATCAACGGATTCATCGGCTTCTCGACGTCCTGCGACGCCCGGACGTGTCCGGGCCGGTTGCGAAGGTCGCGCTAGCGTGTAAGAGACGCCCACGCAAGGATACGCCCGAGCGCCGCCTGCGCGGCCAGGGCCTCAGAGACGGGATGCGACGACGCGATGAGCGGCGATCTGAAGTTGAACAAGATCATGGGCGCGGGCCTGGCGACGGCTTTCGTCATCCTGATCGTCCAGCAGGTGTCTGGCGCGGTCTATCATACCAAATCGCCTGAAAAGATGGGCTACTTCGTCGACGCCCCGGACGAGGCTGCGGCGGGCGCTGAAACCGTGCTGCCGACCGACTGGGGCACCGTCCTGCCGGTCGCCGACGTGGCCGCCGGCCAGGCCGCCTTCGCGCGCTGCCAGGCCTGCCACACCGCTACGTCGGGCGGCGCGGACGGCATCGGCCCGAACCTGTTCGGCGTCGTCGGCGGTCCGGTCATGCACCGCGCGGGCTTCGCCTATTCGGACGCCATGTCCAAGCACAAGGCCGAGGCGCCGACCTGGGGCTATGACGAGCTGGATCACTTCCTGACCGCGCCGGGCCGCTATGTGCCGGGCACCAAGATGTCGTTCGCCGGCATCCGCGACACCAACACCCGTATCAATCTGATCGCCTGGCTGCGGTCGCAGGGTTCGGGCGGCTTCGCCATCCCGGCGCCGGATCCCGCGCGTCAACCGGGCGTCGCCGCCCCGGCGGAAGGCGAGGCGCCGGCCGCCGAAGGCGCCGCCGCCACCGAAGCAGGCTCGGCCCCGGCTCCCGAAGCCGCCGCCCCCGCCACGACCGAGACGACCACGCCGTCGGCCGACCACTAAGGTTTCGGACAATCGATGATGGGAAGGGCGGCCTGCGGGCCGCCTTTTCTATTTGGGGGTTCAGCCGATGACGCGGCGGAACACCGGCGCGTCATAGCCGTCGGCGCGATAGCGGGCGTCGGCCTCGGCCAGGATCTCGACCACCACGGCGCCGTGTGCGCCGCTGGCGTGGATCAGGCGATTCGCATCCAGCATGACGCCCGCATGTCCGCCCCACGGCTGCACCGCCGCCGCGCCCCAGACGATCAGGTCGCCCCTTGCAGGCGTCAGGGCCGCCTGGCCCAGCAAGGCCTGCTGATGCGCATAACGCGGCCCGGCCAGGCCGCAGGCATAGAGCGCCTGCTGCACCATACCCGAGCAATCCGTTCCCTCGCCCGAACGCCCGCCCGGCGCATGGGCGACGCCCATCAGCCGTTCGGCCGCCGTGGCCAGGTCGGTGTCGAATTCGTTGAAGTCCGCCAGATCGGCGGCGGCGATCCAGCCCAGGCCCTCGACCTGAACCACGCCCTGACGCTCATCCGTCCGGCGCACCAGAGCGTTGAGGCTGAGCGTCGCTAGCGGGCGTCCGCCATCGGGCGTGGCGAACACCTCGGCCCGCGCGACCTTGACCCTGTGGGTCGGCAGCGCGTCGACGGCCTGCAGGGCGGCGCGGCTGACCCAGCCGATCACCCCGTCACGACGCGCCCGGCCCCAGACGACATCGCCGCGCGCGTCCAGCACGTCGAAAATCTCGCCCATGAGCAGTTGGTCAATTCGCTCGCCCTGCGGCGCGTCCAGGATCTCAGTCGTCGCCACGGCGCAGCGCAGCGCATCGGTCGCCCGATAGGCGTCGGCGCGCACCAGTCCCTCCACGGCCAGTTCGGCCAGGTCGGGCCGGGCCAGGACAGCGCCGGGATCAATCAGGGCGAGGGCGTCGGACAAACGGCGTCTCGTGCGGTTGAACATCTGTCCTACGCCCGTGAACCCCAAGGGGGCGTTAACAGCCTTGGCTATTGGCCGAAACGATCGCTCAGATAACGGAACGCCGCCCGCAACCCCTGCGCCTCGCCGCCTTCGGGCCAGCCCGGCCGGTTGCGCGGGTTCCAGGCGAAGATGTCCAGATGCGCCCAGGCGCCCGTCGTCGGGGCGAATTTCTGCAGGAACAGCGCCGCCGTCACCGACCCCGCCTGGGCCCAGGGCGCGGAATCGTTGCGCACATCGGCGATCTCGCTGTCGATGGAGGCGCGATAGCCGGCCCACAGGGGCATGCGCCACAGCGGGTCGCCGACCTGGGCCGCCGCCGACAGCAGGCCCGCCGCCAGCGCCTCGTCGTCGGTATACAGCGGCGGCAGTTCGGGCCCCAGCGCCATGCGCGCGGCGCCGGTCAGGGTGGCGAAATCGATCGTCAGGTCCGGATCATGCTCGCCTGCCCGCGTCAGGGCGTCGGCCAGGATCAGCCGCCCCTCCGCGTCGGTATTGCCGATCTCGATCGTCAGGCCCTTGCGGCTGTTCAGGATGTCGCCGGGCCGGAAGGCGTCGGCCGACACCGCATTCTCGACCGCCGCCACGATCACCATCAGCCGCACGGCCAGATCCGCCTGCATGACCAGCCGCCCCAGCGCCAGGGCGTGGGCCGCGCCGCCCATGTCCTTCTTCATGTTGCGCATGCCGGCGGCCGGTTTCAGGTCCAGCCCCCCGGTGTCGAACACCACCCCCTTGCCGACCAGCGCCACCAGCGGCAGGTCGGCCCGGTCCAGCTTCCAGCCGATCTCGATCAGGCGCGGCGCCCGGTGCGGCGCTGCGGCGCGGCCGACGGCGTGCACCGCCGGATAGTTTTCTTCCAGTAGGACGTCGCCGGTCGTCACGGTGATCGCGGCGCCGGCGCTCTCGGCGATCTCGCGCGCGATGGTCTCGATCTGCAGCGGCCCCATGTCGGCGGCGGGCGTATCGACCATTTCGCGGGCCAGGGCGCAGGCAGCCGCGATCCGCAACGTCGCCTCGACATCCACGCCGTCCGGCGTGACCAGCCGCACCGCCTGGCGATCCGGTTGGGCCTTGTAACGGTCGAAGCGATAGGCCCCCAGCACAAAGGCCTCGGCCGCCCGCGCCGCCGCCTCTCCCTTCACGCCGTCCAGTCGGTACAGTCCGCCCGGCAGGCGCGTCGCCAGCCCGCGCGCGCTGGCCGGATCGAACCGCTCACCCGCCCCGAACAGCACTTCGGACAGCGCCCCGTCGGCGCCCGGAACCAGCAGCAGCTGCCCTGCCTTGCCGGTGAAGTCGTTGGCGCGGGTCCAGGCGGTCTCCGGCGCGCCATCGCCCTGGATCACCACGCGCACGGGCACGGCGCCGCTGCTGTCGCGTGTCAGGATGTCGGGGTGCAGGGCGGACATGACGACCTTTCGGGTCCGAGCGGACCGATTAACCAATGCTTGACGCAGACCGGCGACCCTGACGGCCACGAAATGGGCTCGCCAGAGACCGGTCCGGATACCTCCATGTCGCGCACGACCGCCTGCATCGCAACCACCGCCGCGATCCTGATGGGCCTGAGCATGGGCCTGAGCGCGCCCGCCTGGGCGGCCGATCCGGCGCCCGCCACAACGCCGTCGGTCCGCCAACCCGCCTCGGCTGAACATCGCGCGCTGTACGAACGGATGGACCCGTTGGCCCGCTCGGTCTTCTGGAGCGCCGAGGTCGAGATCAATCCGGCCGACGCCGTCGCCGGGGTCAAGCTGTCCCAGGCCCTGCGCGAACTGGGCCGCCACGATCAGGCGGCCGAGGCCGCCCAGCGCGTGCTGATCGCCACGCCCACCAACATCGACGCCTTGCTGGAACTGGGCCGCGCCCATATCGCCCGGGGTCAGGCCTTCTATGGCGTCGCGCCGCTGGAGCAGGCCCGCGCCCAGGCGCCGAACGACTGGCGCCCCCTGTCCCTGCTGGGCGTCGCCTACAAACAGGTGCGCCGCGACGACGACGCCCGCGCCGCCTGGGCCGAGGGTCTGCGCGTCGCGCCCGACAATCCGACCCTGCTGACCAACGCCGCCATGGCCCTGGCGACCGACGGCAATGCGGCCGGGGCCGAGACCCTGTTGCGCCGCGCCGTGGCCCAACCGGGCGCCACGCTGCAGACCCGTCAGAACCTGGCCCTGGTGCTGGGCCTGCAGGGCAAGACGGCCGAGGCGGAACAGATGCTGCGCCGCGACCTGCCGCCCGAACTGGCCGATCAGAACCTGGCCTGGCTGCGCGCCCGCACCACGCCCGGCCAGACCGCCGCCATCGACGCGCCGCCCCCCTCTCCCACCGCCCGCACCTGGTCGTCGTTGCAGGGCGGGTGATTTAGCCATCCTCCCCTGCGCAGCGGGGGAGGGGGACCATGCGCAGCATGGTGGAAGGGGTGGAAACGCCCATTGCGCTCATCGCCAGGCGCGCCTGCCCGGTTTCGCCCCCCCTCCACCGCTTCGCAGTCCCCTCCCCCGTTCGCTGCGCTTTACAGGGGAGGATCGCCCTTCTCTCTGCGTCCCCAAACGCCTATCTTCATTCCATGATCGACGAGCTTTACAGCACGCGCATCCTGACACTGGCGGCCAACTTGCCCCACAGCGGCCGCCTGCCCGCGCCTGAAGGCACCGCCGAGCGCGTCGCCAAACTGTGCGGTTCAAGGGCGACGGTCGATGTCGTGCTGGACGCCGACGGCCGGATCGCCGACTTCGCCCAGACGGTAAAGGCCTGCGCCCTGGGCCAGGCGGCGGCGGGCGTGCTGGGCGAGGCCGTCATCGGCGCCTCGATCCCCGAGCTTGAGGCCGCGCGCGACGCCATGCTGGCCATGCTGAAATCCGGCGGCGAGGGTCCGGTCGGCCGGTTCGAGGGCCTGCGCGTCCTGAAGCAGGTCGCCGACTATCCCGCTCGCCACGCCTCGACCATGGTCGCCGTCGAGGCGACGCTGGAGGCTGCGCGTCAGGCGCTGTCCAAACACCACAGCGATACGCGAACTCGTCTCGCCGGCGCGGCCTGAAGGTCCGTCCGGTTGATCCCCCTGGCCATAGGGGGGATAAGCGGCCAACCCTCAACATGCCCCCGGCGAAGGGACTGATGTCTCTCTATGAACGCGGCGTGCGGCTGGCCCACCGGGGCTACAAGCTGACGCTGTCCCCCTTTTTCGGCCAGTCGTGCCGATATCTGCCGACCTGTTCGGACTATGGGCGCGACGCCCTGCTCCAGCACGGTCCGGTCAGGGGGGGATGGCTCACCGTGCGCCGGCTCTGTAAATGCCATCCCTTCGGTGGTTCGGGTTACGACCCCGTCCCGCCACGCGAGACCGCCTCGGCGGCGAACGCGAGAAAAAAGCCAAAGACGAAACGATGATCGAACTGAAATTCCCCGATGGCGCCGTGCGCCAGTACCCGGCCGGCTCGACGGGCCGCGACGTGGCCGCCGCCATCTCGCCCTCGCTGGCCAAGAAGGCGGCCCTGGTCGTCTGGAACGGCGAGCAGCGCGACCTGGACCGTGTCATCGACGGCGACGGCGAGTTCCGCCTGTTGATGCGCGACGATCCCGAGGCGCTGGAGACGATCCGTCACGACGCCGCCCACGTTCTGGCCCAGGCGGTGCAGGAACTGTTCCCCGGCACCCAGGTGACCATCGGCCCATCGATCGAGGACGGCTTCTATTACGACTTCGCCCGCGACGAGCCCTTCTCGACCGAGGACTTCCCGAAGATCGAGAAGAAGATGGCCGAGATCATCGATCGCGGCGCCCCGCTGGAGCGTCAGGTCTGGGACCGCGACGAGGCCATCAGACATTTCGAAAGCGTCGGCGAGACCTACAAGGCCGAACTGATCCGCGACCTGCCCGGCACGGAGACGATCACCGTCTATAAGCAGGGCGAATGGGCCGACCTGTGCCGGGGGCCGCACTTCCCCACGACGAAATTCGTCGGCAAGGCCTTCAAGCTGACCAAGCTGGCCGGCGCCTACTGGCGCGGCGATTCCAGCCGCGCCCAGCTGCAGCGCATCTACGGCACCGCCTGGGCCTCTAAAGAGGATCTGGACGCCTATCTGCTGCGTATCGAGGAGGCCGAGAAGCGCGACCACCGCAAGCTGGGCCGCGCGATGGAGCTCTTCCACATGCAGGAAGAGGGCCGCGGCATGGTCTTCTGGCACCCCAAGGGCTGGGTGCTGTGGCAGGTGATCGAGGCCTATATGCGCCGCCGCCTAGCGGCCGCCGGCTATGTCGAGGTCAAGACGCCCCAGGTTCTGGACCGCAAATTCTGGGAGGCCTCGGGCCACTGGGAGAAGTATCGCCCCAACATGTTCGTCTGCGAGACGGTCGAGGGCGAGACCCTGTCCCTGAAGCCGATGAACTGCCCGGGCCACGTCCAGATCTTCGACCATGGCCAGCGCTCGTACCGCGAACTGCCGCTGCGCATGGCCGAGTTCGGCGCCTGTCACCGCTATGAGCCTTCGGGCTCGCTGCACGGCCTGATGCGCGTGCGCGGCTTTACGCAGGACGACGCCCACATCTTCTGCCGCGAAGACCAGATCGTGGACGAGACGCGCCGCTTCGTCGAACTGGCCCGTAGCGTCCACGGCGACCTGGGCATGGAGACGGCCTACATCAACCTGGCCACCCGCCCCGAAATCCGCGCCGGCTCGGACGAATTCTGGGACAAGGCCGAGGCGATGCTGCTGGAAGCCTCGCGCGCGGCGGGCGTCGAGCCTGTCATCGCCGAGGGTGACGGCGCCTTCTACGCGCCCAAGCTGGACTTCATCGTCAAGGACGCCATCGGCCGCGAATGGACCTGCGGCACGCTGCAGCTGGACTATGTCCTGCCGGATCGCCTGGGCGCCGAATACGTCGGCGAGGACGGCCAGAAGCACCGCCCCGTCATGCTGCACCGGGCCATCCTGGGCAGCTTCGAGCGCTTCATCGGCATCATGATCGAGAACTACGCCGGGGCCTTCCCCCTGTGGCTGGCCCCGACGCAGGCGGTGGTGGCGACCATCACCTCCGACGCCTCGGACTATGCCGAAGAGGTCGCGGCCAAATTCCGGGCGGCGGGCCTGCGCGTCGAGACCGATCTTCGCAACGAGAAGATCAACTACAAGGTCCGCGAACACTCGGTCGGCAAGGTCCCCGCCATCGCCGTCGTCGGCCGCAACGAGGCCGAGGAAGGCAAGGTCGCCATCCGCCGCCTGGGCTCCCAGGCCCAGACCATCGTCACGGTGGAAGAAGCCATCGCCATGCTGGTGGACGAGGCGACCCCGCCGGACCTGCGGGGCGCCCGCAACGGCGTCGAGCACAACGTCTAAGCGGGGCTGAAGCCCGACTACAGAAAAGCCGCCGAGGGAAACCCCGGCGGCTTTTGCTATTAATCGGCTAAGGCGGACGCCAAAACTTCGTGGCCAACTGCAAAAGACCACTTTAGCTCTTCAGCTATCTGTCGAAGGCAGGTTTCCAAAACGAAGGGCACCGGCCCTCCTACATCTTCTTCATTCGGCGCTATCTTAAAACCCAGATCGTCAGCCAGAATGGCTGCTATTTCAGGATCATCAACCTCTAGATCGAAATGGGCACCGCCATTTTTATCTCTGACGATTCTGACCAACTGCTCACGAGTATACTCGAAACCTGAATTCCTAATCACAACCTCAGACCACCAGTCCGGGAATGATAGCGGGCGGACACTATCGCCGTTCTCAAGACCGTTGTGTTGGAGTTCGATTGTCCACACATTCGGCTCGACGTGCTCAAGCTTGCACTGAATTAACGGTAGCCCGTCACCATTTTCGGGGATGGACGATGCAAACTGAAGGTTCTCTTGGATATCCAGTGCATCGCATATCGAGATGTGAGCCCTCATGCCACGCCCCACGAGCATGAACATCGCATTGGCAATACGGGCGGCCTCATACTTTGCACCCTCATCATAGCTTGCGCATGAGGATTTAAAGAACTCGCTTTGTGCGTTGAACGCGCCAATCACGTCGCGTTTAGTACGCTTGTAGACCGCCATCGGTCATTCCCCCATCTCAAGCCAATATAGCTCTACCCCGATAGCGCGGAGGCGGAAAACAGCCCCTCAAGGCGCGAGCCTCCGCAAGGCGCGCATAGGGGCGAGAGGGGCAAAGCCCCTCTCACACTCAAATATGAATCGCATGCCCCAGCGCGCGCAGGCTGGCCTCGTGGAAGGCCTCGCCCAGGGTCGGGTGGACGTGGATGGTTCCGGCGACGTCTTCCAGCACCGCGCCCATCTCCAGCATCTGGGCGAAGCTGTTGGACAGTTCCGAGACGTGCTGGCCGACGGCCTGGATTCCCAAGAGGCGGTGGTCCGATTTCGACGCCAGCACGCGGACGAAGCCGCCGTCCTCGCCCGCCTCGATGGCCAGGGCGCGGCCGATGGCGGCGAAGGGGAAGACGGACTGAATCACGTCGTCGCGGCCCTCCACGTCCTGCGGACCCAGGCCCGCCGAGACGATTTCCGGTTCGGTGAAGCAGACGGCGGCGATGGTTACGGGATCGAACACGCGGTCGTGGCCGGCCAGGATTTCGGCCACCACCTCGCCCTGGGCCGAGCCCTTGTGCGCCAGCATCGGCTCGCCGGTCAGATCGCCGACGGCCCAGACGTTCTTCATCGAGGTGGCGCAGCGGTTGTCGATCTTCACGAACGGGCCGGCCATGGCCACGCCCATGTTCTCCAGACCCCAGCCCTTGGTGCGCGGGCGGCGGCCGACGGTGACCAGCACCTTGTCGGCGGCGATCTGGATCGGCTTGCCGTCCCTGGTCGTGACCGACAGCTTGCCCTTCTCGAAACCTCCGGCGCGGGCGCCCAGATGCAGTTCGACCCCGTGCTTCTCCAGCCATTTCTGCACCGGATCCGTCAACGCCTTGTCGTAGAGCGGCAACAGCCGGTCGGCCATTTCGACGATGGCGACCTCGGCCCCCAGCTTGCGGAAGGCGATGCCCAGCTCCAGCCCGATATAGCCGCCGCCAACGACGACCAGCTTCTTCGGCACCTCGGACAGGCTCAGGGCCTCGGTGGACGAAATCACATCCCCGCCGAACGGCAGGAAGGGCAGTTCCACCGGCTCGGACCCGGTGGCCAGGATGACGTGTTCGGCGGTGATCGTGATGTCGCCGTCGTCGGTCTTCACCGTGCAGGTCTTGGCGTCCGAGAATTCGGCCCAGCCCTTGATGACCCTGACCCTGGCCTTCTTCAGCAGGGCGGCGACGCCGGCGTTCAGCTTCTTGACGATGCCGTCCTTCCATTCGACCGTCTTCGACAGGTCGATGGCCGGCTTGGCCGCCGTGATGCCCAACGTGCCGTCGCCGGCGGCCTTGGCCACCGTCTCATACTTGCCCGCCGCATGGATGATCGCCTTGGACGGAATGCAGCCGACGTTCAGGCAGGTCCCCCCCAGCCCGTCGCCGCCATCGACGAGGATCGTGTCGAGACCCAACTGCCCGCAACGGATCCCTGCGACATAGCCGCCGGTCCCGGCGCCGATGATGAGGACTTTGGTTTTGATCTGCTGAACTGCCATCTAACTTTTCCGCTCATCCCCGCGGAGGCGGGGACCCAGGTTTTGGCTACGCGCTCAATGTCTCATAGAGATCGCGCCAGCCAGGGTTCATCTCTTCAACCAGCCGCAACTTCCACGGCCGGTTCCATTTTTTGATCTGGCGTTCGCGCCTGAACGCCGCCTGGCGCGTCTCGTGCGTTTCAAACCAGACCAGCATCCCCACGTCATGCTTCGAGGTGAAGCGCGACCCGGCGCCTTCCTTGTGCTGCCGGGCCCGCAGACCGATGTCGTCCGTCGAGCCTGTGTAGAGCGTCCCATTCCGTCGGCTGGCCATGATGTAGGTGAAGAAGGCCAAGGGCGGGGCTCCGAAGCTAAAGCCTGGGTCCCCGCCTCCGCGGGGATGAGCGGGAGGAGGGTGCTGTGTTCTTTAGTTCATCCACAACGTCGCGGGATGCTCCAGCAGGCCCTTGATGCGCTGTACGAACACCGCCGCGTCATGCCCGTCGACGATGCGGTGATCGAAGCTGGACGACAGATTCATCATCTTGCGCACGACCATCTGGCCGTCCTTGACCACCACGCGCTCGGCGATCTTGTTCGGGCCGACGATGGCGACCTCGGGGTGGTTGATGATGGGCGTGTGAACCACGCCGCCCAGCGTACCGAGCGAGGTGATGGTGATGGTCGAGCCGGACAGCTCCTCGCGCTTGGCCGATCCGTCCTTGGCCGCGCCCGAGACGCGGGCGATTTCCAGGGCGGTGGCGTAAGGGTCCAGCGCCTCGGCGTGACGGACCACCGGCACCATCAGGCCGTTCGGCGTCTGGGCGGCGATGCCCAGATGCACGGCGGCGTGCGAGGTCAGCACCCCGGCCTCGTCGTCATAGGTCGCGTTGATCTGCGGCTGGTCGCGCAGGGCCACGACGATGGCGCGGGCGATGAAGGGCAGGACGTTCAGTTTGGGCTGGTCCTTGGCCCTGATCGCGTTCAGGTGGGCGCGCAGCTCCTCCACCGCCGTCATGTCGATTTCCTCGACATAGGTGATGTGCGGGATGCGACGGACGCTCTCGGCCATCTTCTCCGCGATCTTGCGGCGCAGGCCGATGATGCGGGTCTCGGTCGTTCCCTCGGCCCGGGCATAGGTCGAGCCGGTCGAGGCGACGGCCCCGCCGACCGATCGGCCACGCGCGACGAAGGCGTCCAGATCGGCATGCTCGATCCGGCCCGCCGGGCCCGATCCGGCGACATAGACCAGGTCCACGCCCAGATCGCGCGCGCGATTGCGCACGGCGGGCGAGGCCAGGGCGCGCTCGCCGGGTTTGCGGCCGGTCAATCGCAAGCCCTCCCCCTCGATGGGGGAAGGTTGGGTGGGGGTCCGCGCTGGCGACTGAGGCTTGGGCGCGGGAGACGCGGTCGGCGCCACGGCAGCCTTGGCGGAGACGGCGGTGGGTTCACCCTCACCTCCGCCCCCTCTCCCCTCGAGGGAGAGGGGAGGTTGAGCCACATTGCCCTTGCCCTCGACCTTGAAGCTGACCAGCGGGCCGCCGACCGGGACCTGCTGCCCGGCCTCGCCGTGCAGGGCGACGACCACGCCCGCGACCGGGCTGGTGATCTCGACCGTGGCCTTGTCGGTCATGATGTCCGCGATGATCTGGTCTTCCTCGACCGCGTCCCCGACCGCGACGTGCCAGCCGACCAGCTCGGCCTCGGCGGTGCCTTCTCCGACGTCGGGAAGCTTGAAAACGTGATTGGCGCTACCTGAGCCCTCCCCCTCGAGGGGGGAGGGTTGGGTGGGGGTGGAGGCAGGCGTGTTCGTGTTGGGCGCGGGCGGCGTCTTCGCAGCCTTCTCGGAAACGGCAGCGGCTTCACCCCCATCCCCAGCCCTTCCCCCATCAAGGGGGAAGGGAGCTTGTTCAGCATTCCCCACGCCCTCGACCTCGAACTCGACCAGCGGCCCGCGCACCGGGATCATCTGACCGGGCTCGCCGTGGATGGCGATGACCTTACCGCTGACGGGCGCGGTGATCTCGACCGTCGCCTTGTCGGTCATGACGTCGGCGACGATCTGGTCTTCCTCCACCACATCACCGACCGCGATGTGCCAGCCGACCAGTTCGGCCTCGGCGGTGCCTTCGCCCACGTCGGGCAGTTTGAAGACGAAACGACCCATCTCAGCGGCCTCCCGACATGACGGCTTTCAGGGCGTCGGCCACGCGTTGCGGGCCGGGGAAATATTCCCACTCGAAGGCGTGCGGATAGGGCGTGTCCCACCCCGTTACGCGCGCGATCGGCGCCTCCAGATGATAGAAGCAGCGCTCCTGCACCAGGGCCGACAGCTCGGCGCCGAAGCCCGATGTTTTCGGCGCCTCATGCACGATGACGCAGCGGCCGGTCTTCTTCACGCTGGCCTCGATGGTCTCGATGTCCAGCGGCACCAGGGTGCGCAGGTCGATGACCTCGGCGTCCACGCCCGCATGTTCGGCCCCGGCCAGCGACACCCAGACCATGGTCCCATAGGCCAGGATGGTGACGTCGGCGCCTTCCTTCATCACCCGGGCCTTGCCGATCGGCAGGGCGTATTTGCCGGTCGGGACCTGGGCCAGCTCCTGCGCCTTCCACGGGCTGACCGGCTTCTCGTGCCAGCCGTCGAACGGGCCGTTGTAGAGGCGTTTGGGCTCGAAGAAGATGACCGGATCGTCGTCCTCGATCGCCGCGATCAACAGACCCTTGGCGTCATAGGGGTTGGACGGGATGACGACCTTCAGGCCGGCGATATGGGTGAACAGGCTTTCCGGCGACTGGCTGTGCGTCTGGCCGCCGAAGATGCCGCCGCCATAGGGCGAACGCACCGTGATCGGGCTGGTGAACATCCCGGCCGAGCGATAGCGCAGCTTGGCCGCCTCGGACACGATCTGGTCGTAGGCCGGATAGATGTAGTCGGCGAACTGGATCTCGACCACCGGTCGCAGGCCATAGGCGCCCATGCCGATGGCGGCGGCGACGATGCCGCATTCGCTGATCGGGGCGTCGAAGCTGCGGGTCAGGCCGTGCTTCTGCTGCAGCTGGTCGGTGACACGGAAGACACCGCCGAAATAGCCGGCGTCCTCGCCGAACGACAGGACGTTCGGATCCTCGGCCATCTTGACGTCGATGGCCGAGTTCAGCGCCTGAATCATGTTAATCGGCGCGACGCCGTTGGCAGGCGCCTCCGACTTCGGAGAGTTGTTCTGATCGACCATGTCGGGCTCGATGCCGTCGGTGCGATCGGCCTCGGTGAAGGTTTGCTGGGACATTAAAACCCTCCGCTCATCCCCGCGGAGGCGGGGACCCAGGTTTGAGCCATCTGACGAACGGCGGAAATATCATGCGAAACAGATCTGGCGATGCGGGTGAAGCCAAAGCACTGGGTCCCCGCCTCCGCGGGGATGAGCGGAAGAAGAACGCGCGCCATCAAACACCGACCTCGCGGCGCTGTTCGATCAGGCGCCAGTCTTCGGTGGCGAAGACCTCCTCGAACATCGTCTTCACGCTGGGGCGCGACTGTCCCAGTGTGCCGATGGCCTCGGATTCCTTGCCGGCGGCGCGGACCTGTTCGACAGCATCCTTTTCGGCGGCCTCATGCTGCTCGTCCGACCATTCGCCCAGCGCGATCAGGTGCTGCTTCAGGCGAGCGACCGGATCGCCCAGCGGCCATTTCTCCTGCTCGTCGCCGGGGCGATAGCGGCTGGGATCGTCCGAGGTCGAGTGCGGCGCGCCGCGATAGGTGAACAGCTCGATCACCGTCGCGCCCTGGTTCGTCCGCGCCCGCTCCTCGGCCCACTGGGTCGCGGCCCAGACGGCCAGGAAGTCGTTGCCGTCCACCCGAAGGGCCGGCAGGCCATAGCCGATGGCCTTGGACGCAAAGGTCGTCTCCAGTCCGCCGGCGATGCCCATGAACGAGCTGATGGCCCACTGGTTGTTGACGACGTTCAGGATCACCGGCGCGCGATAGACGGCGGCGAACGTCAGGGCGTTGTGGAAATCGCCTTCCGCCGTCGCGCCGTCGCCGATCCAGCTGATGGCGATCTTGTCATCGCCCTTGTAGGCGCTGGCCATGGCCCAGCCGACGGCCTGCGGAACCTGGGTGCCCAGATTGCCGCTGATGGTGAAGAAGCCGTAGTCCTTCGACGAATACATGATCGGCAGCTGGCGGCCCTTGATCGGATCGCTGGCGTTCGAATAGATCTGGTTCATCATGTCGACCAGCGGATAGCCGCGGGCGATCAGCAGACCCTGCTGGCGATAGGTGGGGAAGCCCATGTCCTCGCGGCCCAGGATCATGCCCTGGGCCACGGCGATGGCCTCCTCGCCCGTGCATTTCATATAGAAGCTGGTCTTGCCCTGGCGGTGCGCCCGGTGCATCCGGTCGTCGAAGGCTCGCGTCAGGATCATGGCCTTCAGGCCCCGGCGCAGCGTCTCGGGGTCCAGCTTGGGGTCCCACGGCCCGACGGCCTGACCGGCATCGTCCAGCACACGCACCAAGCGGAAGGCCATGTCGCGCATGTCATAGGGCGCGGCCGACACTTCGGGCCGTTCGACGGCGCCGGGGGCATCCAGTTTCAGGTGGCTGAAGTCAGGCGCATCGCCCGGACGACCCGAAGGCTCCGGCACGCGCAGCGAAAGGGTGGGCGTATTCTTCATCATGCGTCCCGTCCGGTTGATCCGTCCGCGTTTCCTCAAGGCGAGGGCATAGCATGGCCCCTGTCTATTGGCTTTCCCAAAAATGCCCTTGCCAAACGCCCAATTGGGGTATTTTATTGCGCAAAATGCGCTTTTGGAGAAACGCCTTTGGCCGATGATCTTGATCCCATCGACGCTCGCATCCTCGACATCCTGCAACAGGACGCAGGCCTGTCGGTCGCGGAGGTCGCCGATCGGGTGGGCCTGTCGGCCTCGCCCTGCTGGCGCCGGATCAAGAGACTGGAGGACTCTGGCCTGATCCGCAAGCGGGTCACGCTTCTGGATGCGGCGAAACTGGGCCTGGACTTCGAGGTTTACGCCATCGTCAAGCTGAGCCTGCCGACGCGCGAAAATCTGGACGTCTTCGAAAGCGCCGTTTCCAACTGGCCCGAAGTGGTCCAGTGCGCGACCATCACGGGGCGCGAGGACTATGTGCTGCGGATCATCACTTCCGACATGCACGCCTTCGACAAATTCCTGCGCGACAAGCTGCTGACCCTGGGCATCGTCTCGGACTGCGAAAGCCACATCGTCACCCGCGGCGTGAAGAATGTGACCGCCCTGCCCCTTGGCATAGTGACCCCCCACGTCGGATAACGGCTCTCGGCGACCGTTTCACCCCAAGGAATCCCGCATGATCGAAATGGTGATCGACGCCCGCCGCAAGGATCTGGGCGGGTTCGAGGTGGGGCGGGTCCTGCCCTTCCATTCGCGCCGCATGGTCGGGCCCTTCATCTTCCTGGACCAGATGGGGCCGGCCGAGTTCGCGCCCGGCGCCGACGCCATCAATGTGCGGCCGCACCCGCACATCGGCCTGTCGACCCTCACCTACCTGTTCGAGGGCGAGATCATGCACCGGGACAATCTGGGCTACACCCAGCCGATCCGTCCCGGCGAGGTGAATTGGATGACCGCCGGCAAGGGGATCGTCCATTCCGAACGCACCGACCCGCTGAAGAAGAGCCAGGGCGGCCCGATGCACGGCATGCAGGCCTGGATCGCCCTGCCGACCGAAGACGAAGAGACCGCCCCCTCCTTCACCCACCTGGGCGAGGACGCCCAGCCCACCTATGAGAACGGCGGCCTGTTCGCGCGCCTGGTAGCCGGCGAGGCCTATGGCGCCAGGGCCGGGACGCCTGTGTCGTCGCCTCTGTTCTATGTCCATTGGGAGTTGGCCGAGGGCGTCCGCACCGCCCCGCCGCCGGGCAAGGGCCAGGGCGGGATGAGTGAGCGCGCCCTGTTCGTGGCCAAGGGCGAGATCGAGGTCGGCGACCGCGTCTTCCACGCGGGCCAGATGATCGTGCTGTCGCAGGGCGCCGAACCGACCGTGCGCGCCCTGCGTCCCTCGACCGTCATGGCCCTGGGCGGCGAACCGGTGGGCGAGCGGCTGATCTGGTGGAATTTCGTCGCCTCCAGCCAGGCCCGGATGGACCAGGCCAAGGCCGACTGGAAGGCCGGGCGGATGAAGCTGCCAACGGACGACGCGCTGGAGTTCATCCCCCTGCCGGACGAACCGCCGCCCGCCCCGGTCGTCAGTTATCCCTGACGGCTTTGTCGAACGCCCGTCGCATTACGCAGGATTAAATAGCCGCGCTTTCTGAAACGCGGCATCGACGGCTTCGAATTTTCGGAGCCCCGCCATGCGTCTCGCCCTCGCCGCCGCCCTGACCCTCCTCGCCGTTCCGGCTGTGGCCCAGACGCCGCAAGCGCCCGCCTTCGACGCCGAGGGCTGGGTGTCGGACCTGCGTCAGGTGCGTGAGGCCATGGGTTCGCATTACGCCAACCTCGACTGGGCGGTGAACGAGCGCGAGGCGCCGCTGGGCCAACTGTTCCAGGTCGGCGAACAGCGGCTGCGCATGGCCCGCAGCGACGCCGACGCGCGCGAGGTGTTCGAACGGCTTGAGAAATTCCTCGGCGACGGCCACGTCGACTTCGTCTGGGCTCAGCCCCCCGCCGGCGGCGCAGCATCGGGCGCCGGGCCTGATGACCGCCCGCCGTGCGACATCCTGGGCTTCAAGGCCGACGGTCGTGATGGTCAGGCCATCGCCACCCGCCTGCCCGGCTATCAGGCGCTGGAGGGGGACAGCGGCTTCCCCGCCGGGATCGTCGAGGTCGACGGCCGCAAGGTCGGCGTCATCCGCATCGCCCAGATGTCCGCCTACGCCCACCCCCAGGCCTGCGCCGCCGCCTTCGCCGCCTTCAGCCGCCCGGCCGGCGAACCCTGCGACGACGACTGTCTGGAAAGCCTGCGCGTCATGGCCGTGGACCGGGTGACCGAGGATCTGACCGCCCGCATCCGCGCCCTGCGGGACGCCGGGGCCGAAACCCTGCTGGTCGATCTGGCCGGCAACGGCGGCGGCTCGGAATGGACCGAGGTGGCGGTGCGCCTGTTCAGCCCGATCCGGCTGAAGTCGGCCCGCGTCGGCTTCCCCCGTCACCCGCACTGGGTCGAGCGTTTCGCCCGTGACGAACAGCGCTTCACCGAGGCCGCGCGGGGCCAGTCGCGCGCCGACCGCACGCGCCTCGCCCAATACCGCGCCGTCTTCACCCAGGCCCGTCAGGAGGCGGCCGCCCCTTGCGATCCCGCGCCCTGGTTCACGCCGGGAGCCAAATCCGACTGCGCCTGGCTGACCACGGCCCCGCTCTACGCCACCGGCCCCATGGCCGAGCTGGACCCGTCGATCGGCGGCAAGCCGTGGGCGGCCGAGGTGTTCACGCCCCTGACCTACCGGTTCGAGCCGGGTGTCTGGACCGGCCCGCTGATGGTGCTGGTCGATCATGGCACAGGCTCCGCGACCGAGCAGTTCGCCGCCGTGCTGCAGGACAACGCCGCCGCCGTCATCGTCGGTTCGCCCACCAGCGGCGCCGGCTGCGGCCATGCGCGCGGCGAGATCGAGACGGTGCTGAAGCACAGCGGCGCGCGCCTGCGCCTGCCCAACTGTGCTCGCCTGCGCGCCGATGGGACCAATGAGGTCGGCGGCGTCGAACCCGATGTCCTGATCGGCTTCCGCCAGAACGACGGCCCCCGCAACCGCATCGCCCGCCTGACCGCCGCCTTGCCCGGCGCCGTCGCAGCGGCCGAAACGCAAGCGAAAGCGCGGCCTGCTCTTTGACATAGGCGACCTGAGCCCTTGAACGGCGCAGGTCAGGCCCGATCTAGAGGGGCATGATCCCCTTTTCCGTGCTCGACCTGTCCCCCGTCATCCAGGGCGGCGATGTCCGCCAATCGCTGGACGCCTCGCTGGCCCTGGCCCACTCTGCCGAGCGGTTGGGCTTCACCCGCTTCTGGCTGGCCGAGCACCACAACATGCCCGGCATCGCCAGCGCGGCGACGCCGCTGGTGATCGGCCATGTCGCGGCCGGCACCACGACCATCCGCATCGGCTCGGGCGGCGTCATGCTGCCCAACCATGCGCCGCTGGTGATCGCCGAACAGTTCGGCACGCTGGAGGCGCTGCATCCCGGCCGCATCGACCTGGGTCTGGGCCGCGCGCCCGGCACCGACGGCGAGACTGCTCGCGCCCTGCGCCGCTATTTCGACGCCGCCGACCAGTTCCCCCGCGACGTGCTGGAGCTTCAGGCCTTCCTTGCTCCGGCCACCCCGGGCCAGCGCGTCCGCGCCGTTCCGGGCGCGGGGTCGCGCGTGCCGATCTGGCTGCTGGGCTCCAGCCTGTTCAGCGCCGAACTGGCCGCGCAGTTGGGCCTGCCCTACGCCTTCGCCTCGCATTTCGCGCCCGAGATGCTGCTGCAGGCGCTGCGGATCTATCGCGACAATTTCCGTCCGTCCGAACAGCTGGACCGGCCCCACGCCATGGCCGTCATCAACGTCTTCGCCGCCGACACGGACGAAGAAGCGCGCATCGTCTCCACCTCGATGCAGCAGGCTTTCGCCGCCGTCGTGCGCGGACGGCCCGACCTGTTGCAGCCGCCGGTCACGGACATCGATGCGGTCCTGTCGGCCCAGGAACAGGCGGCGGTGCGCGGCCGCCTGCAATATTCGGCCATCGGTGGCCCGGAGACGGTTCGCCGCCAGATCGCCGACTTCATCGCCCTGACCGGCGTGGACGAACTGATGGTCACCGGCATGATCTTCGACCCCGCCGCCCGCATCCGCAGCCTGGAGATCACGGCGGCGGCCATGGCCGCCTAGAGCCCGCGCAGAAACTCCAGCAGCAGCCGGTTCACCTCATCCGGCCGTTCCTGCTGCAGCCAGTGGCCGGCGCCGGCCAGCACATGCTGGCCGCGCAGGTCGGTCAGCCACTCCTTCAGCCCCGCCTCGTGCGGCCCGGCGTAGTGGCGCACCGGGTCCTTTTCGCCGACGATGAACAACGACGGCTGGCGGATGCGCGCGTCCTGCAGGAACGCCGTCAGCGACCAGTTCAGGTCCAGGCAACGATACCAGTCGACCGGCCCGCGAAACCCGCCCGCCGTGAAGGCGTCGACGTATTCCGCGAAATGCGCCTCGCTCATCCATGCGGGCAGGACCGCCTCGTCCGAGATGCTGTCCAGCAGATCCACCCCCGACACCAGGAAGCCGGTCGACTGCTTCTCGACCGATGTCGCCCCGTCATAGGCCCAGATCATCTTGCGCAGGGCCGCCGCCGGATCGGCGTCGAACGGATCGTGGGCGTCCGGCGCCTGGAAGCGACTGATATACAGGTCGCCCAGCCCCGCCCGCTTGCTGATCGCCGCCATGGCCGGGGTCGGGGGGCCGTTCGGGCGGCGCGGCTGGAACGGCACCGACAGGCCCGCCACCGCCCGGAACAGGTCGGGCCGCGTCAGGGCGCAGTGCCAGGCGACCGGCGCGCCCCAGTCGTGCCCGACCACGACGCACTGCGTCTCGCCCAGCGCCCGGACCAGATCGACCATGTCGCCGACCAGATTCAGGATCGCATAGGCGCCCGCCCCGTCCGGCTTGTCCGTTCCGCCATAGCCGCGCATGTCCGGCGCCACGGCGTGGAATCCCGCATCTGCCAGCGCCTGCATCTGCGCCCGCCAGCTGACGCCCAGTTCCGGAAAGCCGTGGATCAGCAGGACCAGCGGCCCCTCTCCCGCCTCCAGCACCTGCTGGGTCAGGCCGTCGGTCTTTACGAGACGGGATTGCATGGGCCCTCCGGCATCTGGCTCTGGCGCCGGAATCGGCCGCCGGGCATTGTGTCGCCATGACCCGACTGATCCAGTTTTCCGACGGTACGACCGTTCCCGCCCTCGGCCAAGGCACGTGGGAGATCGGCGACGACCCCGCCCGCCGCGACGCCGAACAGCAGGCGCTGGCGCGCGGCATCGATCTGGGCCTGACCCTGATCGACACGGCCGAAATGTACGGCGACGGCCGCTCCGAACGGCTGGTCGGCGAGGTGATCCAGGGGCGTCGCGACGAGGTCTTCCTGGTCTCCAAGGTGCTGCCCCAGAACGCGTCCGAAATGAAGATGATGCTGGCCTGCGAGAAGTCGCTGGAACGGCTGGGGACCGATCGGCTGGACCTGTATCTGCTGCACTGGGAAGGCCGCGTGCCGATGGACGAAACCGTCGCCGCCTTTCAGGAGCTGATCGACGAAGGGATGATCCTGCGCTGGGGCGTCAGCAATCTGGACCTCAGGGCCATGCAGGCGCTGGACGCGCTGGACGGCGGCGACCAGTGCATGACCAACCAGCTACTCTACAACCTGGGCTCGCGCGGGGTGGAGTTCGACCTGCTGCCGTGGATGCGGGCGCGCGACATGCCGATGATGGCCTATTCGCCGCTGGGGCGCGGGGGGCTGCTGCAGCACCCGCTGATCGTGGACATCGCCGACCGCCACGACGCCAGCCCGGCCCAGATCGCCCTGGCCGCCGTCCTGCGCCAGGATGGCGTCATCGCCATCCCCAAGGCGTCATCGATCGAACACGTCCAGGCCAACGCCGATGCGCTGGACATCACCTTCGACGCCGAGGATCTGGAGCGGCTGGACCAGGCGTTTCCGCCGCCGAAGACGGAAACGCCGCTGGAAATGATTTAGTCTGCGCCCGCGGCGAATGTAGGTGAAACCAATAATCCCGCTCATCCCCGCGGAAGCGGGGACCCAGTGCTTTGGCTTCAGAGCGCTTCGATCAAGGGATAGGCCGCTGCACGGCGCTCTCACTGGGTCCCCGCTTCCGCGGGGATGAGCGGGTGATGGGTCAACTGCCAACCATGCAACAGGTACGAAAAAGGGGCCGCGAAAACGATCGCGACCCCCTTCATCTCTTTCAACGCCAGAGTTACGCCGCCTTGGCCGGGGCGAATTTGACGTAGAAGGTCTCGCCCTTGGCGGCCATGTCGCGCAGCAGTTGCGGGACCTTGAAACGGTCGCCGTAGGTCGCCGCCAGACGGTCGGCCGTCTCGACGAATTTCGCCAGGCCGGTCTGGTCGATCAGGGTGATCGGCCCGCCGGTCCAGGGCGCGAAGCCCCAGCCCAGGATGGCGCCCAGGTCCGCCTCGCGCGGGTCGTCGATCACGCCTTCTTCCCAGCACCGCGCCACCTCGATGGCCTGACGATACAGCAGGCGCGTCTTCAGCTCCTCGATGTTGGCGGCGGCGTCGGGGCTTTCGCCGAACCCTTCGGTCCTGGTCGTCGGCGCCAGTTCGGCCAGGCCCGCCCACAGGGTCTTGGGCTTGGTGTCATAGTCGTAGAAGCCCTTGCCGTTCTTGCGGCCGAACCGTCCGCCCTCGACCATTTTCGCGACGATGTCGGCGCCCTCGGCCGGGACGTATTTGTCGCCCAGGTCCAGCGCCGTCTGCTTGGCGATCTTGTAGGACAGGTCCAGCGCGACGTCGTCGTGCATCTCCAGCGGGCCGCGCGGCATGCCGGTCATGCGGCCGACGTTGTCGATCAGCGCCGGAGCATAGCCTTCCTCCAGCATCGCCATGCCCTCCATCAGGAAGGTGGAGAAGCAGCGCGAGGTGTAGAAGCCGCGGCTGTCGTTGACGACGATCGGCGTCTTCCTGATCTTCAGGACATAGTCCAGCGCCTTGGCCAGGGCTTCGTCGCCGGTCTTTTCGCCCATGATGATCTCGACCAGCATCATCTTGTCGACCGGCGAGAAGAAGTGGATGCCGATGAAGTCGGCCGGACGCACCGACGCCTCCGCCAGACCCGAGATCGGCAGGGTCGAGGTGTTCGAGCCGAACACCGCGCCCGGCGCCAGCTGGGCCTCGGCGCGTTTGGTCACGTCGGCCTTGATCTCGCGATTCTCGAACACCGCCTCGACTACCAGGTCCGACCCCTTGATGTGATCATAGTCGGTCGTCGCCGTGACCAGGGCCAAGGTGGCGTCGAACTTCTCCTGGGTCATCTGGCCGCGCGACAGGCGCTTCTTCAGCAGCTCTTCGACATGGGCCTTGCCCTTGTCGGCGGCTTCCTGGGTCTGGTCGATCAGCACGGTCTCGATGCCGGCCATGACATGCACATAGGCGATGCCCGCGCCCATCATGCCGGCGCCGATGACGGTGACCTTCTTCGGATCCGATTTCGGCACGCCCGCCGGACGCACGGCGCCCTTGTCCAGTTCCTGCTTCGACAGGAACAGGCTGCGGATCATCGCCTGCGCCTGCGGCGTCATCAGGGTCTTGATGAAATAGCGCGTCTCGATCCGCAGACCGGCGTCGATCGGCACCTGAACGCCTTCATAGACGGCCTTCATCAGGTTCAGCACGGCCGGATAGTTGCCATACGACTGCTTGCGCAGCAGGGCGTTGCCCATGATGAAGATCTGCGCGCCCGCCGGGTGATAGGGACCGCCGCCGGGCAGTTTGAAGCCCTTGTCGTCCCACGGTTGCTGCGCCTTGCCGCCGTTTTTGATCCACGCCTTCGCCGCCTCGACCGACTGGCCCTTTTCGACGACCTCATGGACCACCCCGGCGCCCTTGGCGTCGTTGGGGCGGAAGGACTTGCCCTCGCTCATCGCCATCAGGGCCGCCTGCACGCCGATCAGGCGCGTCAGCCGCTGGGTGCCGCCGCCGCCGGGGAACAGGCCGACCTTGATCTCGGGCAGGCCCAGCTGGATCTTGTTGTCGTTCTCGACCACGCGATAGTGGCAGGCCAGCGTCAGCTCCAGCCCGCCGCCCAGCGCCAGGCCGTTGATGGCCGCGGCCACCGGCTTGCCGCAGGTCTCCAGCGCGCGCAGGGCGCCGTTCATCTTCCAGCCCGCCTCATAGGCGTCTTCCAGGCTGGCGCCGCCGATCATGCCGCCGGCGATGTCGCCCAGGTCCGCCCCGGCGCAGAAGCCGGACGCCTTGCCCGAGGTGATGACCGCGCCCTTGATGGTGTCGTCGCTCTTCAGCCGCTCCACCACCTGCGGCAGCTCGGCCATGACCGACGAGGTCAGGGTGTTCATCGACTTGCCCGGCACGTCGAAAGTGACCAGGGCGATGCCGTCGGCGTCGACGTCGATCTTGAAGTTTTCCATTGGGTCCTCGGCTTTAGCTGAGGCGGAGCGACATTTCTGAGGTCGCCTGCCAGTTCATTGTTTCGTAGATCGGCCGCGCCTGCGCGGTCGGATGAAGGATCAGGTATTCGACGCCGCGCGCGCGGGCCTCGTCTTCGACCCGCCGCATCAACTGCGACGCCAGGCCGACACCGCGATGGTCGGGCTCGACGAACAGGTTCAGCACATAGCCTCGGCGGTCACAGTCCGGGTGTTCCGGGTGCGGCGGCCAGTCGATGAACATCAAACCGATGCTTGCGATAGCCCTGCCATCGAGCTCGGCGATCCAGCCGCCATACTCCCCGCTTCTCAGGCGGGACGCCGCCCACGGGCGAAAACTGTTGGTCATACGATCAAGCGTCGCCCCGTCGCGCCCGGCAGCCTCGAACATCCGTCGGCGATGATCGCAGACGAGGTCCAGGTCGTCGAAATTGACAGGGCGCAGCGGCATCACACCCGTTCGATGACGGTGGCGGTGCCCATGCCGCCGCCGATGCACAGGGTGGCCAGGGCCGTCGACTTGTCCGAGCGTTCCAGCTCATCCAGCACCGTGCCCAGGATCATCGCCCCGGTGGCCCCCAGCGGGTGGCCCATGGCGATGGCGCCGCCGCAGACGTTGATCTTGTCGTGCGGAATCTCCAGCGCCTGCATGTAGCGCAGGACGACGGCCGCAAAGGCCTCGTTCAGTTCGTACAGATCGATGTCGGCCACCGACATGCCCAGACGGTTCAGCAGCTTGCGGGTCACCGGCTCCGGACCCGTCAGCATGATCGACGGCTCGGAGCCGATCGAGGCGCCGCCCAGGATCTTCGCGCGCGGCTTCAGGCCCAGGGCCTCGCCCATCTCCTTCGTGCCGATCAGCACGCCCGCCGAGCCGTCGACGATGCCCGAACTGTTGCCCGGCGTGTGCACGTGATTGACGCGCTCGACCTCGGGGTAGCGCTGGTTGATCACGGCGTCGAAGCCCATGGTCCCCATCATCTCGAACGAGGCCTTCAGCCCGCCCAAGGTCTGCATGTCGGTACCCGGACGGATGGTCTCGTCATGGTCCAGACGCACCAGACCCAGCTGGTCCTTGACCGCCAGCACCGAATTCCTGAACCGGCCCTCGGCCCAGCTGCGCGCCGCGCGCTTGTGGCTCTCGACCGAATAGGCGTCCACGTCGTCGCGGCTGAAACCGTATTTCGAGGCGATCATGTCGGCCGACACGCCTTGCGGCACGAAATAGGTCGGGAAGGCCGAGGACGGGTCGGTCGGCCAGGCGCCGCCGTCGCTGCCCATCGGCACGCGGCTCATGGCCTCGATGCCGCCGCCGACGGCCATGCGGGCCTCGCCCGACTTCACCTTGGCCGCCGCCATATTCACCGCCTCCAGGCCCGAGGCGCAGAAGCGGTTGACCTGAACCCCCGCCGTGTCCTGCGACCAGCCGGCGGTCAGCACCGCCGTGCGCGCCACGTCCGAGCCCTGCTCGCCCACCGGCGTCACGCAGCCCAGGATGACGTCGTCGACCTGCGAGGTGTCCAGATTGTTGCGATCCCGCAGCGCCTCAAGCACCTGGCTGGCCAGGCTCAGGGCCGTGATCTCGTGCAGCGAGCCGTCCTTCTTGCCCTTGCCGCGTGCGGTTCTCACCGCGTCGAAGATATAGGCCTCGGCCATGGGGTGCGTCTCCTTTGAGAACGGAATCTGCGGTCGCCGCCAGAAACCCTACGTTTACGTCAACGTCAAGTAACAACGACCGTGAGCCCTGCAAGGCCGCAAACGACTCGCACCTAGCTTGGCCTTGGGAACAGCGGCGACGGCTCGACGCTTCTCCGTCCGGATATCAACACAGGGGAGCCCCATGGCCCAGACCTACGAAGAGATGGACGCCATCGCCATGCTGAAAGCCGACCACCGCAAGGTGGAGGACATCTTCGCCGCCTTCGAAAAGGCGCGCGGCAAGGACCGCAAACAGGCCCTGGCCGAACAGGCCTGTCTGGAGCTGAAGGTCCACACCATCATCGAGGAAGAGATCTTCTATCCGGCCTGTCGCGGCCAGATCGCGGAGGACTTGCTGAACGAGGCCTATGTCGAGCACGACGCGGCCAAGACGCTGATCAACGACATCGAGGCCGGCGGCCCGGACGAGGCCTTCTATGACGCCAAGGTCAAGGTGCTGTCCGAAATGATCGAGCACCACGTCAAGGAAGAGGAGATGCGCTCCGAAGGCATGTTCAGCCAGGCCCGCGCCGCCGGCCTGGACATGGACGACCTGGCCGACCGCATGCGCGTCCGCAAGAAGGCCGCCATGGCCGAGCTTCAGGGTCATCCGGAAATCCCGGCCGAGACCCACACCTTCGAAGGCGACGACGTTGACTTCGCCCTGGCCGACGAACCGATGGACGATCGCACCGCCCCGTTCGAAGGGCGCGAGATGCGCTAATTCACCCCTCCCTTCCCATCGAGGGGGAAGGGCCGGGGATGGGGCCGAGGCAGGCCGTTTTCCGGCTTGTCGCCTGAGACGTCGGCCCCGCCGCTTCGCCTCCCGCGCCCTGTCGGCGGAGGATGACGGCTCCACCCCCAACCAACCCTCCCCCTCGAGGGGAGGGCTTAAGGGCTATTGCGCCGGCGCGGGCGGACCGGGATCGGTCAGGGGGGACTCCGGCCGCGCCTGCCGCCACATCTGCCACGCCATGACCCGGCGCAGCGCCTGACGTTCGCCCGGCGCGTCGTACAGGTCGAAATGCCCCTTGCCTGGCAGGTAGTGGAAGTCCCCCCGACCACCGGCGCCGGTCACCGCCGACTCGAGCCGGCGCACCGAGTCGTCCAGCGCGAACTGGTCCTCTTCACCGGCCCAGACGTGCAGCTTGCCGTTCAGGTCGCGGCCGATCGTGGGCCAGCGGTTGCGGACGATCCGCGCCACGTCCCAATTGTCGCTCCAGTATTTCGCCACCAGCGGATCGACCGCCCCGGTGTCGCGATCATACAGCGGCATCGGCCGCCCGTCCGGCCCGCGGGGCGAGAAGACCGCCTCCAGCGACACCGCCTGCCCGCCATACTCGCCCAGCACCGCCTCGATACGCGCCATCTCGGTGTCCATCCGCGCGCCGGCCGCGTTGATGTCCACCCCGGCCACATCGGTGAAGTCGGTGTAGTCGGGCGACGAGATCCAGGCCCCGCCGAACATCCTGGGATAGTTCACCTGCAGCCACAGCATGGCCCAGCCCCCCGACGAATGCCCCATCAGGAAACGGCTGTCGGCCCGCCCATCCACGCGGTGGCGTCGTTCGATGTCGGGGATCAACTCCTGCGTCAGGGCCGTGGCCCAGGGGCCGGTGTTGACGCTGTCGGCGAACTCGTGCGTGCCGAATGGCCCGCTCTGGTCCAGCAGCACCCAGATCATCGGCGGCAGGCGCCCGTTGTGCATCCCCACCAGCAGCGGCACGGCCTGGTCGGCCATCGACCGCTGATTGGCGCTGAAACCATGGGTCATATAGACGACCGGATACCGGTCCGACCCTTCGTCATAGCCTTCGGGCGTCAGCACCACGCCGCGCATGGTCATCGGCCGCCCATGAAAGGCGCTCAGCGCCGGGCTGACGAATTCGAATGGCTTGATCCGCGCCTCGACCGCCGCCTTGTCCTCACCGCCGAACATCGGCCCGCGCGCCGTCTCCCACAGCGGATAGTCGGGCACGGTTTCCGTCAGACGCAGCACGGGGGTCTGTGCGCCGGTGGGCAGGGTGACCCTCGTCACCGCCGATCTCACGTCGCCCGCGTCGGCGCGCCCGTAGTAAGCGTAGTCATGATCGCGATCCAGCACCGCCTGCATCCAATAGTCGCCGGGCGGCAGGGCGTCGATCGAGCCGGGATGCGCCAGGTCGTCCCCGTCCAGCCCACGCCGCGCGCCGGCGCTCAAACCCCTGACCTCCCGCGCGGCGACGAAATTCGTCTTGTTGAAGAAGGGGTCGGCCGTCACCGCCGCCGGCGCCTCGGGTTTGGCCGGATCGACCGGCTGGGCGAACAGCAGCAGCCGGCCCGACGCCGCATCGGCACCCGTCGCCTCGACCTCGACGCGCGAGCGCATTTGAGGGGCCGTCTGCGCAAAGGTCGGGCCGCACGTCGCCAGGGCGGCGAGGGCGACAAGGGCGGTGCGAACCATGATCTGCTCTCCAAGCTTGCGAGAGCGAATAGATCGCTTCAGACGGCTCCGGAACAGTGAAGCATCGGTAAGGTCGCCCTGTTTCGTCGCAATCTTGCGGGCGCTTCGTCTATTGGGCGGACAGCCGCACCAGCTTGCCGTCCTGTTCGTCGGTGACGGCCCAGACCGCGCCGTCGGCGCCGACCGCCACGTCGCGGATGCGCTCGCCCAGGTCGGTCAGCAGACGCTCTTCCCCGACCACGCGATCATTCTCGATCACCAGCCGCGCGATGTGCTTCTCCTTCAATCCCGCCACCAGCAGGTTCCCGCGCCAGCCGGGGAACATCGCCCCGTCATAGAAGGTCGCCCCGCCCGGCGCGATCACCGGATCCCAGTAATAGACCGGCTGCTGCGTGCCTTCCCGCGCCGTCGCACCGCTGTTGATGGCCCCGCCCGCATATTCGATCCCATAGGCGGCGTCGGGCCAGCCGTAGTTCGCCCCGGCCTTGTCCAGGTTCACCTCGTCACCGCCGCGCGTGCCGTGCTCGATGGTCCAGATCGCGCCTGTGCCGGGCTGGACTGCGATCCCCTGCATGTTGCGGTGCCCCAGGCTCCAGATCTCCGGCAGGGCGCCCGCCTGGCCGACGAACGGATTGTCCTGCGGAACCGTGCCGTCGGCATTGATGCGGATGGTCTTGCCCATGTGCGAGGCCAGATCCTGCGCCTGCGGCCGCATCGGCCGATCCGATCGCTCACCCAGGGTGATGAACAGCTTGCCGTCCGGTGCAAAGGCAAGGGACGAACCGAAATGCTTGTCTCCGTCATAGGTCGGCTGGGCGCGGAAGATGACCTGCACCGCCTCGACCCGCGTCTCGTCGTCCGACAGGCGACCGCGCGCCACGGCCGTGCCGTTGCCGGCATCACGCGGCTCGGCATAACTCCAGTAGATCATCCGGTCCTGATCGAAGCTGGGGCCGATCACCACGTCCAGCAGCCCGCCCTGGCCACGCGCATCCACGGGCGGCAGCCCCTGGATCGCCGGACTGATCCGCCCCTCGGGCCAGACCACCCGCAGACGACCCGGCTTCTCGGTCACCAGCCAGCGCCCGTTCGGCAGCTGCGCCAGCCCCCACGGATGCTCCAGTCCCGAGGTGATCACCTCGTGCGCCAGCGCCCGCTCGGTGCGCACGCCCGGCGCGCGGGTCTGGCCCTCAAAGGCCGGCTTCTGATCCGGATTGTTGGCGGCGCGACTCTCGACCGGAGCGCCGGCCGCCTGCGTCGCCGGCGCGCCTTCGCCGTTGGCCCCGCAGGCCGCCGCCATTGTCAGGGCCGCCACCGCGCCCGCCAGACCCATCTTCCGCATCTGATATCTCCTCGCCTTCCGGCTCGAACGACCACGTTGACGACGCCGTTCCCGCCGCGACAGGGGGCGGATTGTCACGCCGCGCGACGCCTTTCGCCAAGAGTCGCTTGAAACCGACGGCGCCGGACGATATAGGCACGCCTCTTCCCGCGCAGCCCCTGTTTCGACAGACATCGCCGCGCGGCCGGAGGCTGGGTAGCTCAGCTGGTTAGAGCGGTGGATTCATAACCCACAGGTCGGCGGTTCGAGCCCGCCTCCAGCCACCATTTTTCGCAATCGACGGCATGGTGGTTCCATCCCTCGCGGGGTTGCGCCGCGCGTCCTTGCGGCCGACGCAAAAATGGCCCCGCCGCGGTCAAGCGACGGGGCCCGGCTTGAGCACCCTGCGGGTCAGGGAACCGCTTAGAAGGCGACGCCCACGCCTACGCCGCCGCCGGAACCGCCGCGATTGGCGACGCTGGCGCTTCCACGCAGCACGACGCGACCCGACGGCAGCATGTAGGACCCGCCGACCGACAGGGCCGTCTCGCCACGCCAGTGCCCCAGGCCCGCGCCCAGCATCGAGCCGCCCGGCGCGAAGGCCTGCGGGATCGAAGCGGCGGCGATGGCTGCAGCCGTGCCGGAGTTCGCGTATTCCTGCATCTGCTTGGATCCGCCGCCCAGCGCTGCGATCTGGCTGTCCGTATAGGCTCTTGCCGCATCCAACGTCTGGGCGTCCCCCTGGTCAGCATAGGTCTGTGCGGCCGCCAGAGTCCGGGCGTCGCCGAGGTCGGCGTAGGCGCTGGCGGCGGCTGAGGCAGCAGCGATGCGCGAATCCATTTGCCCCACCGTGGCGGCGTCGGTGGCGGCCGTTCCATCGGCGAGATTCACCAGGCGGCGTTTGATCGTCGAACTTCCGAACGACACCGTATAGTCTTCCTCGGCACGACTGCTGGTGCCGATCGCTACGCTGCTGGCCCCGGTCGCTCGCGCCGCCGCGCCCAGAGCGACGCTGCCGGCCCCAGCTTCTGACAACGCGCCGAAAGCGGTAGCTGTATTGCCGTTCGCTTGCGCGTCGAAACCTACAGCCGTGGAATAAACGCCGGTGGCGCTCGTCTCCGCGCCTATCGCCGTGGCGCCGAAGCCCGGGGAGACGGCGTTATCACCGCAAGCCAGACCGTAATCCTGGTGGGTCGTGCAGGTCGCCTGGGCGTGTGCGGCGCCAGAAGCGCTCACAAGCGCGATGCCGAAGGCGGCGGCGGTCAAAATCAGAAGTTTCATCGTCGATTCCCTTGTTTGAAGGGGCGCCACTAGGCAGGCATCGACGGCTTCGCCACTCTTCAGAGACAGGTCGATCAGATTGCGACCATCATCTGACGAGACCTCTATCTGAAAGGGGGCCAAGCGGCGGGGTGCGGCGCTCAGCGATCCGGCTCCCCCATCACCATCGCCCGCACCTTCGCGGCCTTCTCGAAATGGTCGAGGCGGTGGGTTCTGATCCACCATTCCGCCGCCTCCATCAGCCGCTCCGGATCGTCGTTGCGGTTGGCGAAGAAGGCGTAGAAGGACACGCCGACGCCTTCGCCCTTCTGGGCGATCTTGCGGTCGCAGACATCGATGATCTTCTGCTTCAGGGCGGGGGTCATGGGGGCTCCGATCCTGGAACCGGCGTTAGCATGAAGCGCGCGGATGCAGACCGCCGGGCGACCGGATTGCGATCAGCCGCGGGGCCCAGCTTCACGGAACCTCGCTACGGCTGACGCCTTCCACTTCCGGATAAAAGGCGGATCATGGCCCCACCTCGCACCCTTTCGCTTGTCGTCTTCGGCGGCGTCGCCATCGCTGGCGCCCTGATGCTGGCCGATTGCGGCAGCGGCCCGACCCTGCCGCCCGGCGCCGGATACGGCGCCACGCCCCAGTTGCCCGCCCCCATTCCAGCCTGGTCCCGACGGTCAAGATCGCCCCGGCCGTGGGCTGGCGCGAAGGGCGCATGCCCACCCCCGCCGCCGGCCTGCGCGTTCAGGCTTTCGCCACTGATCTGGACCATCCGCGCTGGCTGTATCGCCTGCCCAACGGCGACATTCTGGTGGCCGAGACCAATGCGCCCCCCGCGCCCCCCGACACGTCGGGCGGGCTGCGCGGCTGGTTCACGCGCAAGATCATGGGGCGGGCAGGCGCCGCCGTGCCCAGCCCCGACCGCATCACCCTGTTGCGCGACGCCGACGGCGACGGCGTGGCCGAGGTGAAGACGCCGTTCCTGACCGGGCTGCGCTCGCCCTTCGGCATGGCCTTGGTCGGCGAGCGGCTGTACGTCGCCAACGCCGACGCCGTGGTCGCCTTCCCCTACCGAACCGGCCAGACCCGCA
>Ga0160449_1000270_pt1 | contig 37312 bp, 51 predicted proteins | sample HID1975I_E1MG_FD_108216 | JGI IMG/M metagenome (GOLD analysis project Ga0160449, IMG submission 108216) | Enriched soil microbial communities from UW Madison campus, WI, USA - HID1975I_E1 MG | ecosystem: Environmental > Terrestrial > Soil > Unclassified | place: USA: Madison, Wisconsin...
AATCCGTTTCCCTCGGCGCGATCCAGCGGCGAGGCGTTGTCATACTGTAGCGTCCAGCCCGCGCGCGCGGCGGGTCGCCCCCGAAACAGTTCGGCCACCGCCTCCGCCGTCACCGGCACGCGCTCGGGCTTGCCGTCGGCGCCGACGATGGCCAGGTTCCACGCTTCGATCAGGTGTGCGCCGCTCTCCACGGCCGAGATGAACCCGCCCAGGGCGGCCAGCGCCGCTTCGTCCAGTTCGCCCATGGGCTTCAGGCCGTATCGCGCCTCCGCGCCTCGCCCCTGCAACAGGTTCAGCGTCGCCTGCCGCGTCCGCGCCTCGATCAGAGCCGCGTCCTCCGGTCCCGGCACGCGGAACCGCACCACCAGCGGCGGGGCGGCGGCGTGGCCGGCATGGCCTTCCATCTCCGGCACGGCGGGCAAACCGCCCTCGATCTCGACCGTCAGCCGCTCCTCCGCCGGGCGGCGGGTGAAGACGGCCAGCGGCATGTCTTCCATCTGGGTCATGGATGTCTTTCGTTTAGGGGCGCCCGCCGCCGAAGCGGCGGGCCTTTCAGGCCGCGTCGGGTCGGGAGGTCCCGAAGGGCCGACGACCGCGGCCCAATATCAGGGCGTCAGCGTCGCGAACGACGCCGTGCCCGACAGGGCGGCGATCAGCAGCGCCACGTCCGTCGCGCTCTGATAGGCGTTCAGCGGCAGATCGAACTCCACGCCGTCCGGCCCGCTGATGTCGATGGGCGCTTCGTCCAGAACGGCATGACCGCACTGGAACTGCAGCCCGCGTTCGGCGGCGCGCATAAGCTCCATCGCCACCACCCGCTCGGTCCGACTCCAGGCGTCCTGGATGATCGACTGCGTGCGGTAGCGCAGCTTGATCGACCCCGACAGGGTCGACTTGCCGTCGTATTCGATGGCCGAGGCCAGGCCCGTGCCGTCCGCCGACCGGACGCGCTTCAGCTTGCGCTTGAACGTCAGTTCGCCGCCGATGATCTGGCCGCCCGCCACCCCGTTCCAGGCGACGTTGGACGCCGCCTCGGCCGGGCGGTCCAGCGTCGGCGCCGCCGTAACCGTGCCGGCCGCCGCCGCCGTGTCGCGCTGTTCGTCGATCCCCATGAAGCTCATGCTGAACCGGGCGAAGCCGTCGGCCTCTGGGTTGAACGAGATGCGGAACTCCTCGCCGACCAGACCGACGTGGCGGCGATAGTCGTTGGCCTGCAGCCGGTGCTGCAGCGAGACATAGGGCAGGGTCGAAACGCCCGACTTGAACTCATGCTCATAGTCCGGCGTGGTCCCCGTGGTGACCGGCGCGCCAAAGAAGGCTCGGAGCCAGAAGGGCATCTGCGCGATACAGACCGGCGCCTCGATGGTCAGCTTGTGGTCCGGCAGGCCGGGCCCCGGCTCGGTCGGATCGGTCAGGTTGGCGAAATTGCCGCCCAGGATCGGGTCCTCCGGACGGGTGGACGTCCGGCCGCCGCTGATCTTGTAGACGTTCAGCGATCGGCGGGCCGTGGTGTTGAAGGTGGTCGGATCGGCTTGCAGGCCGATCTCGACTTGGGTTTCCAAACCGAACATGGCGGTCTCCGGCTAGGCCCCGCGGGGCCGGGTTCAAAAGGGGTGGTCGAAAACGGGCCGCGCCTAGCGCTGGGCCAGCTGCTCGGCCGTCGGGCGGATCAGCACGCCCTCATCGGCCGATGCGGCCTCTTCGGCGGTCAGGGACAGGAAGCGGCCCTTGGGTCCAAAGGCCTCGGACGTGCGGGCGGTCAGCCAGGTGGCGCGCGCGGGAGCGGTGATCTCGCTCGGCTTTCCGACAGGCTTGGCGGTTTCGGTCTTGGTCATGATCTCTCTCCATTCAGCCCGCCGGGGACGGCGCGGCGAACAACAGGCGGACGGTGACCAGCAGGCCACCGCCGACATAGGTGGCGCGCTCCAGCTCGGCGCTCTCGACGCCTTCGATCCGGGCATCCTCGACGACGCCGCCCAGCGAATGGTCCTGCGCCAGCGCCAGCCGCAGCGTCGACACGTCATCCCACTGGCCGGCCCGGCGATCCGGCTCCGGCGCCTTGCGCGCCAGGGTGACCATCGGGCTGGCTTTCAGGTCATAGATGCCGCCACAGACGACGCCCTGGACCTCCGGGGCGTCGTCGTCGTCCAGCACCACGGCGAAGTCGGTCGCAGACCACGACCGCGCGCCGTCGGGGTTCCGGAACGCCTTCGCGCCGGATCCTGCAAAGGCCGCTTCCAGCAGCGCGGCCAGGGCGTCGTGCGCCTGCAGAATCCGGTTCACAGCGCCACCACGGCGCAGCGCCAGGCGATGCCGTTCACATCGTCCTCGGTCGGGTCCTCGCCGATCCGGAACCGTTGTTCTCCGCCCCCTGGCGTCGGCATGACGAACACGCCGTCGACCTCCGGCTGCGCCAGCTGGGCGCGGCGGACCAGCAGGGCTTCCGGCTTGTCGGTCGTCTCGAACCCGCCACGGCCGAACGCCATGCCCGACCGCTGCCGGTCGGCCGCGCGGCGGTGGCGGATCAGCACCAGGTCGGTCGTCACCGGCCCGCCGGCCGGGGCCTCATAGCGACAACCCTGACGGCCGAAGGCTTGGAAGGCGTCGTCGATCACGCTGGCGGCGAGTTCGGCGTCCATCGAAACCCTCATCGTCTGGAAAAAACAGGACGGGCCGCGCCATCACACGCGGCCCGTCCTGACCGCATGACCCCGGCGCCCGACCCAGACGGGCGGCAGGGTCGCGACATGCCCCCGGCGGGGGCTCTTGGCGCGGCGGAGGGATCGGGACCGCCGCCGCGCAAGGCTGTGGGTGGTTAGGACGCCTCGGCGGTGACTTCGCACAGAGCGCCGGGGCGCTTGCAGATCACCAGCGGGTTGGACTGCGACTTCAGTTCCACGCCTTCTTCGTGCGGAAGGTCGTGGCGCGTGACGTAGATGTCCTGACCCTCGTCGTTCGCGCCGGTCACCGAATACGGCGCGCCAAAGTAGGTGCAGAAGGTGTCCTGCGTGCCCAGCGGGATGGCGTGGCCCAGGTTGGCCTCGATCAGGCGCTCCTTGTTGCGGTCGCCCGATCCGTTGCGATCCCAGCGGGTCACCTGCCCGTTGTATTCCTCGAAGATCACGCCGCCGAAGACCGTGCGACGGCCGCGCGCGCCGCCCTGGGTGGCATACGGCATGTTCGCCAGGCGGTTCATGGCGTCGGTCTTGTCGAAATACTTCTCGTATTTCGGATGCTGGACGAAGCGGTTGAAGAACTCGCGGCTGACCAGGGTCACGACGCCGTCCGAGGTGTCGTCGGTCAGGTTGTCGTGCACGTGGTTGGACAGTTCGTCAGTCTTGGCGATCAGGTCCGTGGTGTCGCTGGCCAGGTTGAACGCGATGCGCTTCTTCTCGGCGCCGAAGAACTCATACCAGTCCATGACGACGCGGCCCTTGCCGTCCTTCCACACGCCCTTCAGCGTGTTCATCTCCATATACTCCAGCGTCTGGTCGTGCTTCAGACGATGGCTGGCCAGCTTCTTGGCCACTTCGCCCTCGACCGTGCGCTTCACGGTCTGGCGGCCGATGATGTCCATGAAGTTCTGGATGTCGTCCGGCGTGATGTTGCCGATGTGCGGGATGTGCGCGCATTCCACGAACACGGTCTTCGAGGTGTCGCTCTCGTCCGTGGTTGACGGCGCGCCGCGCTCGGTCACCGGCAGGATGACGATTTCGCCGTTGTTCAGGGTCAGGCGGACCAGCGTCGAAAAGATGTTCTCGCGCTTGAACACGCCCATGGCGTTGATCTTGCCGTAGGTCCGCGTGATCGTGTTGATCGCCTCGGTGATCTCGGCGCTGGTGTAGGGAAAGGCCGCGTCGATGTCGGCGGCGGTGATACGTCCCATGACGGGCTCTCCTCAAAAAGAAACGCCCCGGACGATCCGGGGCGTTTTTGCAGGCGGTTGGTGTCGGGGTGGCGTTAGGGCGTGGTGCGGATGCCCAGGCCGCGAAGCTCGCGGATGGCCTTCGCCTTCTGGGCGGCGGTGATGCCATCCGGCCAGGTCAGGCGAACAGCATCGACCCGGGCGGGTCCGCCGTTCAGAACCACCAGGCGCGCGGCCTCGCCGACAGGCGCGGTCGCGCCGTTGATGGCGATGCCGGCGGCCACTTCACTGCCGTCAGCCGCCGTCGGCGAAAGTTCGACGTAGGCTTCGCCGGCGGCGTAGTCGACGTCGACGAAGAAAGCGTCTCCCGCCGCGACATCGGTCGCGCCGTCGGCCCAGGTGAAGTTGATCCCGCCGTTGTAGGCCGTGCCGACGGCGCCTGCGCCGTCCAGCTTGCCCTTGGGATTGCGCACCTGGAACCGGCCAGCGTTGGCTTCCGGCTCGATGATCAGGATTTCCCACCGCCCTGCGGGGACCTTGGCGTCGGCCGTCGCCGTGGCGATGACGCCGATGCCAGCGGTGTTCCCGGCCTTGGCGGCGACGGTGACGGTCTGCGCGCCGGTGGCGATCAGACCCAGGACGTGCCCGCTGACGACGACGCGATCCGTGCCGACGCCCGCCGCCAGCGCCACGTCTTCGCGGCACTGTTCGACACTGTATTCGTGCTTCAGCCAGTCGGACAGCCGGGTCGGCTGCACGAACGGGCCGGTCGATGCGACGAGGCTCATCGCATACCTCCTTGTGATGTCGCCGCGGCGACGGGTTGCGTCCGAAGACGGATCAGGTGGTCGGGTTCAGTCCGGCGGCGGCGGCGACCAGGCCGGCTCCGCGTCCCTCTTTCGAGGCGGCGCCAGGAGCCGTCACCGCAGTCCGGGTCTGGGCGGTCGAAACCGGCTCGGTCTGGGCGCCGCCGCGCTCGGCCAGCAGCGCCTGACGGAAAGCCGTTTCGCCGCCGTCGGCAGCGATCGCCAGTTTGGTAAGTGACCCGGCCATCGTCGGATAGGCCAGCGCCGTCAGTTCCAGCGCCGTGCGGGCGGTCAGCCCAGCGCCTGCGGCAACCGCCGGAGCGGCGGCAGGGGCCCCGGCGGACGGGGCGGGTTCCGGGGTTTCGGCCGAAGCGGCCGACGCAGCAGGCGCAGGCGCAGCGGTTGCGGTCGTCGAAGCGGTGGCGGCGGGCGGCGCCGGCGTTTCGATGGCGGGCGTGGCGGTCGCAGCAGCAGCAGCCGCCACGCTGGCGAGCAGCGAGGTATCGGACATGGTTGTCTCCTTTGGTCCGTTAGACGGTGGCGTTGACGGCCTTCGCGAAGCTGGCGAAGGCCTCCTGGGCAGGGGCGATGGCGTCGACCAGACCGATGTCCAACGCATCCTTGCCGAAGTAGAGACGGGCTTCCGTCGCCATGACCTGGGCCTTGGTCATTCGGCCCTTTCGGCCGGCGGCCACGGCAGTGGCGAAACGCTCCCTGACGATGTCGTTGCGCGCCTGCAGGCGGCTGCGCAGATCGTCGGACATCGGCGCGGCGGCAGAACCGTCGGCCTTGAACGCGCCGGACACGATGAACTCGACCTTCGTGCCTTCCTTGGCCAGCTTTTCGGACTGGTCCAGGTGCATGGTCAGGACGCCGATGGAGCCCGCCATGCCGCTCTCGGGCATGACGACCTGGCGACAGGCGCAGGCCAGCAGATAACCGCCCGAACAGGCCACATCAGTCAGAATGGCCATCGTTGGCAGCATCTTCGACAGTTCGATCAGACCTTGATAGGTCTCGAACGCGCCTGAGACTTCGCCCCCCAGGCTGTCCACCTCCAGCACCACGCCCTTCAGCTGCTTCGCCTCGGCCTTGGCGCGCGCGATCTGGACCTGAAGGCCCTGATACGAGGTTTCGCCGGAGGACTGGCCGACGTAGCTGCCTTTCTGGACCAGCGACCCCTCGGCGCCGATGATGGCCACGCCGTCGATCACCGGATAGACGCCGCGCTCCTGCGTCTGCATCCGCCGGGCCCACGGCCCCAGCACACCGACGTGCGCGCCCAGCGCGCCATCCGCCGCAGGGGCGTCAACGACGACAATTCCGCCTTCGATCATGCGCCCGCCCAGCCCCATCAGCATGGCGGTGGCCTTCTCGGGCGCCAGAAGCAGCGGAGTGTCGAACAGGCGCGCGGCGACGCGCGGAAGCAGGATGCTCATTTCTCGTCCTCATCCTCGACGTCGGGTTCGTCTTCGTCCGGCTCTGCCGATCCTGCTGGCGCCGTCGCGCCCGGCCGGCGAAGGTTGAGCTTGCGCTCGCGCTTCTGATCCTCGGCGATCTTCTGGTCGATCTCGTCGGGATCCTCGCCGCGCTCCGCGATGATGTCCGAGCGGGGCACGAAGAGTTCGTCCACAGCCATCTTTTCGGCCTGACGGTCCTTCAGCGGCTCGATATATTCCCACTTGGGGCCCATCCAGCGGGTGTTGCTATAGGCCTCGACGGTGCGCGGAGCGCCGCGCGGCAGGACAATCGTTCCCCGCAACAGCCCGTCCCGCAGCCAGGCGATCCAGACGGGCTGCAGCATCTGCACCGACAGCTGAAGGTGCTGGAACTGCTCGATCCGGCGCTTGAACGGCATGCGGCCCAGGCGGCCGGCCGAGAAGGTGGCCCGACGAAGATCGCCCGTCACCTCCAGATACGGCACGCCCATCGCCGCGCAGGCCTGCGCCGAGTTGCGATAGGTGAACTCGCCATAGTTGGCGCCGGGGTCCGGCGGATCGACCGTGACCCAGTCTTCGTCGGTCTCCAGTTCGAGGATGGTCCCCGTCTCGAAATCCAGGTTGGCGCTGCCGTCGCCATTGTCGGTCGCGCCCGACAGAGCCTTCGACCCGGTCTCGCGGTCGGAGGCGCCCTTTTTAATGATGCCGGACACCTTCGACCCGCTGACCGCGCGGTCGATCATCGCGTCGTCGTAGTCGTTCAGCTTGTTGGCCGGAACGAGCGCCCCCAGCGTGCGGGGCAGGCCCCGCAACTGGCCGGGCTGGCGCGCCTTGAAGACGTGCAGAACCTGACCGGCCGGGACGCGGACCGTCCGCATCCGGTCCGAGGTCGACACCGTGGCGTCACCCGGATGGTAGCGCAGGAAGTGATAGGCGGCGCGTTCGTCCGCGCCGTCCAGTTCAACACCCAGGCGAACGACATTTCCTTCGGGAACGCCGGTCGGACTGACCACCGAATAGGGCAGCTGTTCCGACGTCATCAGACGCAGGCGCAGCGGCCGGTCCACCGAATGGATCAGGCGGATGAAGACCTCTCCCGCCTCGAACTCCTCGTCCGATACCGTGGCCTGCATGCCGAAGAAGTCGGTGACGCCGTCGGCGTCGCAAACCTTGCACCATTCATAGAAGGCCTTCAGCAGCGCCTTCTTGCGTGGCGCCGACAGCCCGACCGGCATGGGCAGCATGCCGCAGCCGATGGCGTAGGCGGTGCGCAGTTCCTTGGCGCTGATGGCCAGCGGGTTCTCGCGGCATAGGAACCGCGACCGTTCCCGCAACAGCGCGCCACCTTGGCGGATCGCCGTGTTGATGTGCTGGCGCTGCCCCTCGAACGAGGCAGAGCCGCGACCGGTGCGGGCGCCTCGGAACGGCTTATCCATGACGCGGACCAGCGGCGCATCTGCGCGCGCCGCCAGGGCCGGGGCAGCGGCTGCGCCGCGAAGACGGGCGAGCCAACTCACAGCGAACACCGATGGCGCATCTGAATGCGCCGCGCCGCAGGGCGCGCATCGCTCGCCGTGGCCTTGGCGATCTCGACCCGCACCCGCGACAGCGCGGTCTCCAGTTCGCTGACCGGGCGGTTCTCGCGCTTGAAGTCGTCATAGAAGATCGCGCGCGTGGGATCGGCCAGCGCCCTGATCAGACGCGCCTCATAGGCGCGCAGGTCTTCCAGGCTGACTGTTGTCAACGCATGCGTCCTCTGATGCGCCGGCCGCCCGCTCCGACGCCTTGGGGCGACGTGGCGGCTGGACGGTCGTCCGTTCGATCTCCCGGCGCGATCACCATGATCTCGCGGGCCTTCCATTCCTTCTCGGCCCAGCGATGGGCCTTCAGCTGCCAGTGGCCGACGCGGGCCAGCACGGCGCAGTCCAGCGGCTCGTTGCGGGCGAACACCACATGCCAGTAGGGCTTCTTGCGGGTGTTCAGCCTGATCTCTTCGGCCACCAGGCCGTCCAGCAGGCCCTCTTCCCGCATCCATTCGCCCAGGTGGACGAACCGCTCGCCGTCCGCCTCGTCGCGGGCGCGGCGCAGGTCCTCGTAAAGTTCGGCCTTGGCGCTGGCCGTGTGCACGATCATCAGCTTGCGCCCGACCGCGACGACCTTGCCGTCCTGTTTGACGTCCTGGACCTTGGGGCGCCGCGCAGGCGCCGCCTCGTTCCAGCCCGGCACGCCCTTCGACGCGATATTCTTCGCCGACGGCAGATGCTCCAGCACGTCGAACACCAGCGACGGGTGATCGCCGCTGTCGTGAATGGCCATCTCGACCTTCAGGCCGCCGCCCCTGGCGTGGGGCCAGACCTTCTCCAGCGCCTCGCTTTTCAGGTCCGCCGCGATCGCCTCGGCGGATCGCAGCTTGCCGTCCTGCGTTCGCCGTTCGATCACCACCTTGGCGATGGGCCAGCGGCGCATCCTGCGCGTCCAGCCCCAGACCCAGACTTCGATCCACGTCTTCTGGTAATCGACGCCGGCCGTCAGCAGCAGACAGTCTTCCGGGCATTCGCCCTCGAACACGTCCGCCTCAAGCCGGGCGCGCAGTTCCTCCGCCGCGATGGCGTCTTCGGTCACCTTCCAGGGCAGGCCCAGGATGGTGTTCCAGAACACCCGCAGGCGGCTCTCCTTGCCGCTGCGCACCGCCGCCTCATACATCTCGACCAGCTGGGCCCAGGTGCGCTGCCCGAACCGGGCATAGAGCGTCGACAGGTGAAACCCCGCCGTGTCCTTGCGGATCGGCTTGTCGACCGAGGCGATCCATTCGCCACGGCCCCAGATGGCCTTCCACTCCGCCTCTGGCGACTTCTCGTCACAGTGGGTGCACCGCAGCCGGACCGTGGTGGCGTCCGCGTCGGGCGTCTCTCGCCCGTCCCACTCCATGTTCTCCCACAGCCAGACCTGCAACACGCCGCAGCGCGGACAGGGGCAATGGAAATAGCGCTGGTCCGATTCCAGCCAGGCCCGCCAGACCGCCCCGTCCTCGACCGTGGGCGACGACGGCAGAAACATCTTCCCCAGGAAGCCGTATTCAGCGATCCGGTTTTCCAGCAGGTCGAGGGGATCGCCCTCGTCCTTCAGGTCGCCTTCCCAACGGTCGATCTCGTCGCCCATGACGAACGGGACCGACACCGAGGCGAAGCTGGACGGACTGCCCGAACCTGCGAACACGATGTCCGCCTGCGGGCTTGAGAAGTGCAGCCCGGTGTCCGCCGACCGACCCGGAAACATCGCCTTCAGCGACGGCGTCGTCTGGATCATCGGCCGGAACTTGGTCTTCACCAGACGCTTGGCCAGCGTCTCGCTCGGCAGGATGACCAGGGACGAATCCCCCGCCTCCGCCTTCGCGCCCAGGCAGATCAGGCCCAGTTCGGTGAAGCCCAGCTGCGTGCCCTTGGGGCAGATCGTCCGCTTGATCGGGCTGTCGTCCGACTGCGCCTCAAGGATCCCGGCGGCCCACGGCGTGGCTTCCGGCCGCCAGCGGCTGGACTTGCCTTCCTTCGTATAGACGCGCTTGCGTTCGCCCCACTTAAGCGGCTTCAGCGTCTCCTTCGGCGCGATCTCCTGCGCCAACATCCTCCAGCAGTCGGCCTCGCCCAGACGTCCCGAGGTCTCCGACAGCAGCACGGGCATGTCGTGCAAGGTCGGACCTCATCATCTCGCCCAGCGCCTTCAGCGCGCGATAGGCCGTGTGTTCGTCACACCCGCATGCCGCCGCGATCTCGCTCGCGCAGTCCCCCGGCATGCGATCCAGCATCTTTCCGACCTCGCCGCCGAATGCGGCGACGACGTCCAGCCCCGCCTCGCGGTCCAGAAGCTTGCCCTCGACCTCCAGTCGCCGCAGTCGGCGGTTGGCGGCCTCGTCTTCGGCGGAACTGGCCCTGGCCTCCGCCAGGCGCTCCGCCTTGGTCTCCGCCCCCTCGACGTCGGGCGAAATGTTGCGGGGGACCGGATCGGTCCGCCGCGGCGCGTCATCGGCCAGCTTCCGGCCCGGCGGGTTCGGCGGCGGCGCCCGGTTGGACGATCCGCCCTCCGGCGGCAGGCCTCTGACCTTGCCGTCGGCCCCGACCTTGGGTGTGCAATACAGCGACCGCCAGCGGTCCGCCTCGGCCGGATTGACCTGGCGGCACAGCCGCCCATGCGCGTCCTTGCCCTCGTAACTGGGCAGGCCCCGACCGAACAACCGCGTCATCGCCGACGGCGCGATAGGAGGATCCTGCAACCGGCCATAGGCCGAGGCGCTGATCCGCTCGCCGTCGTCCTCCATGCCGGCCGTCTTCAGCGTCATGGCGTCAGTCCGTGGCCAGACGCACCCGGCCGAAGGCGAAGCACAGGCCCCGTCCGAGCCACTCGATCACCACCCCCCGACGGCGGTAGGCGCAAGTCACTGGCGCGGCCCCTATGGCCTCCGCCGTCACGCCGTTGGCGTAGCAGGGGAAGTCCATCGCGCCGACGCGCGGCAGGATGTGGCCGAACACGGCCCAGCCATAGAACAGCAGTTCGCCGTCCGGACCACGGCGAAAGCCGCGCTGGTCATCGTCGATCATGGCGACCCGGTCGATTGAGGTGGGTCGGCGGATTATCCAGCAAAAACAACGCCAGAAACGCAAAACGGGCGGCCCTGGGGCCACCCGTTCACAGCTATCGCCGAAGTTATCGAAGATATGCCATCTACTAGGTGTTTTCGTCAACTAGTAGATTTCGCGATATGTGACGGCATGAGCGACGAAACGCCTGACCTGAACCTCCGGCCGAACGGGCCGCTCTACAAATACCTGCCTCTTGGGCATGGTGACGATGACCACCGGCAGCGCATGGCATGGCTCACCGATCTGGTGACGCACGGCAAGGTCTGGCTCAGCAGTCCCCTCGACTTCAACGATCCGTTCGACAGCTACCCCTCGCCGGAGGAGCCACAGTCCCGGCTGAAGTGGGAGTTTGAAACGAAGAAGATGCTCCGGCGTCTGGCCAGTCTTCTGCCGCCAGAGATGGCCCGCGAGGCGGCGCTGAACTTCCCCCGATACACGCGCGCCCAACTTAGCGCCCTCCTCAAGCAGGCCGCGCGGGCGACGACGGCCGAACTGGGCGTCTACTGCCTGACCGAGAGCCCTGACAGCCCCACGATGTGGGCGCACTATGCCGATAACGGCCGGGGCGTCTGTGTCCGGTTCAGGCTGGAGCAGGAGCCGATCTCGCACCTGCACGCCGTGGTGAAGGTTCACTACACCGACGAGCGACCCAGAATCCCCCTGATGAGCGCGGGCGAAAACGGGGACGAGGTCTATAACGCCCTGCGCACCAAGGCGACGCACTGGCGCTATGAACAGGAGTGGCGGTGCATCATGGCGGCGGGCGCGCACAAGACGATGCTGGTGCATCCGGTCGTGATCGACAGCATCATCTTCGGGTTCAACTGCCCGGCGGACCACCGTGAAGAGATCAAGCAGATGGTGCGCGCGACAGGCCGGGCTTTCTCATTCTTCAGCATCAGGCCCTGCGACCAAACCTTCAGCCTTATCCTGAACCCTGAACCGTGAAAGGCATGGGGAAAGCCCCGCCGTCCAAGTGGCGGCGGGGCTCCCTGGTGTCACCTATCAGCGGCGCGGGTAGCGTCGCGTATGGGTGCACACGGTTTCAATCCGTCCGAACCGTCGACGACGGTAAGTCCGGACACGAACGTGTCCCATGGCGCATTTCTCCATAAAAGCTTGTGGAAATGCGCCGGGGGTGCCAACTATTGGCTGTGAAACGTCTAGCGGGCGCCCACCGGCGCGGCTGCTCGACCTGGTCGCCCCGCTCCGGCAAAGAGCGGGGCGTCCTGCTTTTTACTCCCTGTTACGAACACGCTCGCGTCCGTGGCGCCGGTCGGCGCGCCGGGAGAGATCAGGGCATCATTCCGACACGGCTCCTTCCTGGTTCTGACGCTCCTCGTCCGCGCCGCCTTGGTCGGCGTTCGCGATTTCGTCAGGGGTCGCAAGCCGCCAGCCCCCGTTCTCGCCGCGTTCGAAGACGAAACGCGGGTCACGGGACAGGTAGCTGGAAAGAGTGCCTGGCGCATTGGTGCCGAGGAACGAATATAGCGCCGCGTCATGGCGGATGAGGTTGACCAGCGATTGCGTGGAATGTGATCCATCCAACACCTCGATGGCACGGTACACGAAGTCGGTGATCTGACGACGCCGAGTTCGAGGGCGAGCGACACCAGGGCGCATCACACCATCTAGGACCCGGCTTGGGCCGCCTATCCCCGTAACCTTCAGCCTTCCGGCGCGGTCAGATGCAAACCGCGTCGCTTCAACAAGACGAGAAGCGCCGGCCCAGTATCCTGTCGTGGGGCCGACTATCGACGGGCGCGCAAGTTGACCAGGCGATACCATCAACGCTCGTGCTGCCACGTCGCCCTTAACCGTCGGGACTGACGGTTCAACAAGCTCCTTGGGTGCAGACGACAGATCAGGCTCATAGCGCTCGAGACGCTTCAGGAAAGCCTGGAGATCACGCTCTTCTTCCTTGAGTTTCAACAATCCCGATTCGGCTTCAGAAATGCGGGATCGCAGGACTTCCAAGTCCTGCTGTGCGCGCGTCCGCACGCTTGCCCCGTCGTTCTGAAAATCCTGATCGGCCAAGCGCCACCTCTTTGTCGTGCATCATAATGACACACCCGTTGCGCGGTCACAAGCCGTTTGTATTCTGTAACGGTATCCAATACCTGACGCGTCAATTGTAAGCGTCACCAATGTTTATGAAGTGTTAAAAGTCGCGGTCACCAAAGCCCCTCCACCCGGCGCTTGCAGGCCGTCAGCGTCCCGGCCTCCGGGCCATGCTTCGCCAGGCGCGACACGCTGAACCACTGGCGGTCGCCGCCCAGGTTCTGGAACACCACCGTCCCCAGACGCACGACGTCCTCCCCCTCCCCGCGCTCATAGGCCCAGTCTCCGCTGTCCATCTTGCGCCACCGGGGTTTCTGTTCAGTCGTCATCAGGCACGCTCCAGGGTTCAGGGGTTACGGCGCGGGCGACCAGGGCCCGCAGGGGGTGGCGGTCACGGTCCAACCCCAGGCAATACAGGGTCGCGCCCGCCTCGGCGGCGATCCGCACCACCTTGGGCCAGCGGTCACGGATCCTTCTCCGAGCGTTCCAGACTTCGCCCCAGGCCGCGATCACCAGGTCGGCGGACGCCATCATGCTGCGCAGGGCCGCGTCATTGCTCGGGCCCACCGGATCGGCGGCCGTGATCAGGGCCCCGGCCGACACCTTGCACCGACGCGCGAACAGGCCCCCGATCTCGACCGTCCCCCAGCCCAGCGCCCGACCGATGGCCAGCACCTTCTCGGTCTCCGCGTCCTTGTGATCGACATTGCCCAGCATGGGATGCAACAGGATCACCGCGACGCGCGGCCCCTGGTCCCGCAGGCGGAATTGCAGGCTGTAGCGAAACCGGCCGCAGCCGGAGAAGCCGGCGACGGCCCGACCCTCGCCGGCGTAGCGATAGGGTGTCATCGTTCCTCCTGCGGCGGCGCCGCTGCATCTTGCCGCAACAGCATCGCGGCTCGCTTCAACGACGCAGCCACCCGCGGTCGTGAAACCTCCTGCTCGGCCAGGCGGTCGATCAGGGTGGCGGCGAAGGCGTCATGGTCGCGGGCGAAACACTCGCCGTCGTGCATGCACTCGCCCACGTCGGAGCATTGTGGCCCCCACCCCTGACAAAGGGTCATGGCCAGCGCGAAGGCGTCATCAAGGGCGCCATGCCTCATGCTCGGCGGACAATGGCTGATGGGCCGCCCCGTCCAGTCGGTGTCGACGGCGCTCATGCCGCCCTCTTCGCGGTCAGATACCGGTCGACCAGGCCACGCAGCTTCGTGTCGTCGGACGCCACGGCCTGCACGCCCAGGGACGGATCGACGATGTTGCGCGCCTGGCTGGCCTTGGCGCCCAGCACCTCCATGATCGGCGGGTCTGATCCGTCCTCGGCGACCAGATACAGGGCCGTCACCGCCTCGGGCCAGCAGCGCTGCCCCTCCCGGTCCAGACGCCCGATGCACTGGTGATGCACACCCGGCGACCAGTCCAGTTCGCCGAACACCACCGTCGACGCGCGATGCTGGATGCCGTCGATCCCTGCCCCGGATCGCAGGCTCATGATCAGGATGTCCGTCAGCCCCGACTGGAAGGCCTCAATGGCGTTCGCCTTGGCCTTGGGGCTCTCGCTCCCGGTGAACATCGCCGGTTTCAGGTCGCGCAGCGCCTCCAGCCAGATGTCGTAGACCTCGCGGTGCCAGCCGAACAGCACCACCGGCTCGCCCGCCTCGACCAGCACCCTGACATAGGCGGCGACCTCGCGGGCCTTGGCCTTGCCGGTGGCCTGCCGGGCGAGCATGTCCAGCTTGCGGACCGCCTCGCCACGCTCGGTGAAGGCCCCCGTGGTCGCGATCTGGGCCAGGGCGCGAGCCATGCCCTCGATGTCCGCCAGCGCCGCCGCGTCATGTCGCACCGTCCGGACGATGACGTTCGGGGCGTTCGCCCGATCCTTGGTCTTTCGGGTGAAGGCGTGGCTGTCCTTCAGATAGGTCCCCAGCGCGCGCGGGTCGTTCACCCGCGCCTTGCCGTTGCCCAGCGACGTGCACCATTCGCGCAGGAAGCCGTCCCGGTCGCCCAGCACGTCGGGCCGCAACAGGCGCATCACCTGCCAGATTTCGTCGCCATAGTTATAGATCGGCGTGGCGGTCAGCCCCAGCCGGTATCCGGCCACGGCCGTCAGTCGCGCGGCGGCCATGCCCTTGTTCGTCGCCTCGCCGCGGCGAAGCTCCTGCATCTCGTCGAAGGCGATCAGGCCGATGGGCTGCGCCTCCAGCACATCGGCCCACCCGTCCAACTGGCTGTAGGCCAGAATGGTCACGTCGGTCGCGGCGGTCGCATGGGGCTTCGTCCCCTTCAGCACCTTCACCGACAGGGTGGTGAACTCGCGCAGCTTCTTCGCCCACTGTTCGCGCAGGTGCGGCAGGCACACCACCACCGCCGGCAGCGCGCCTTCGATCAGGCACGCCGCGCCGGTCGTATAGGTCTTTCCCTCCCCGACCTCGTCCCCGACCAGCAGGCCGCCCACGCGGGCCAGCATGCCCGCCGCGCGCGCCTGGTGGTCGCGGACCTCCTGCCCGGCGCGCAGCCCGGCGAACAGCGGCGGGGTCCAGGCTTCGGACCGGATACGCTCGACCTCGGCCGCGATCGCGCGATGCCGTTCGACCCCGCGTTTCAGGCTGGCGCGGTCGGCCTTGGACATGGCCATCGGATACCGGCTCTCGAACCACGCCAGGTCCGCGCACCGTTCGGGCGTGTCATGGAAGCGGTAAGGTCCCCCGTCGCCCTTGGGGATTTGGGTGAACAGCGCCTTCAGCTTGATCTTCACATGGGGTTCCAGCCCGCCCATCATCCAGCCGCGTTCGGTCAGCGTCAGGGCGCCATAGGTGCGATCGCTCACAGCCACCCTCTCCCCAAGCTGACATTGACCACCGGCTTGCCGGCGATCATGCCCGGCAGGGCCACGGCCCGGTTGGTCGCCAGGATCAGCGACGACACCTGCGCGTGCACGGCATAGCGCCGCAGCTGGCGCACGATCTCGGGCGGCCGGGCCTTGTTCATCTTCACCTCGATGACGACGCCGCGCACAAAGAAGTCCGGCCGGTCCTCGGCCGACAGGGCGTATTCCCGCTCGACCTCGCAATCCGGCAGGGTCGCGCGCAGGTGTTCCTCGATCTGCGCCTGACAGGCCTTCTCCCCGTCCAGGTCGAACCGCTTCGCCCGCAGCGTCTGGGCGATCCTCATGGCCAGGTCCCGGCTCATGCGACGACCTCCAGATGCTGGACTAGAATATGATCGGTCGGACACCAGTGAGTAGGGCCGTGGCCCTGCGCCTCGGACCAGGTGAAGGCGCCGTCCTTCCCCCACCAAATGCCGCGCTCGGCCTGAACCAGTTCGTTCTTGCCGAACTGGTTCCAACTCATCCGATACATCGGCTCGCCTTCGGCGGTGACATAGATGGCCGTTCCGTCGCGCGGGGCCTCCTCGATCCGAAGCAACCCGAGGCCCTCAGCGCGCTCGTCATAGGTGGGGTGGGTGTTCTCAGGGCTCATGCCGCCGCCCTCCGCGCCACCGCCAGAAGGTCGTTCAGCACCTCGGTCGGGACCAGCACCCGCCCGCAGGCGGGAAACTCCCCGACGGCCAGCCCGCCGATCTCGCCGCGCTCCCAGCAGTCGACGACGATGCGACCGATCCGATCCAGCATGGGGTCATCCCCCTGGATCAGCCGGTCCAGCGCCGTCGTGGTCGATGCGACCTCCGTCATCGTCACCTCGCTCAACCTTCATCTCCTTCCGTTCCGGCCGCCATCATTCGCGAGGCGTTGCGCGCCGTGCGCTTCGCCTTCGGCAGGGGCAGGGTTTCGATCTCGTAGGGGCGCTCGGCGGCCGTCTGCTCGACCATCAGCAGGTCGGCCATGTCTTCCGGCGACAACAGGTGCCACGACCCGTGACTGACCCGGCCCAGCAGGTTGGCGCGCGCCCGCTTGGCCAGATGCGCCGCCTCCGGCTTGCCCGCCGTCCAGAAGGCGAAGGCGCTTTCGATCTCGACCGGCGACTTGGCCCGCAGGTCATACAGCGCCGCCTGCGGGTCCCGCGCCGTGGTGATGTAGGTTTTCCACCCGCCCATCCGGACGCCGGCCACCACCACCGCCCAGCCTTTCGGCGCGGGGTCCAGCAGCCCCGCACGGCGCGCCGCCAGAATCACCACCGCCGCATAGACGCGGCGCGCCCAGGCCTCCGGCCGACCGAACCGCTCGCCGATGACGGCATAGCTGAAACCGCCCACCTTCTCGCCGACGGCCCGCAGCGCCAGCACCTTGGTGAAGGCCGGCGACAGACCCTCCAGCAACGCCATCGTCGGCAGAAAGTCGTCCAGCTGCGCCGACGTCGGCTTGAACCGGACCTGCGGTGTCGCGACCTCGGCGTCCCACCCCACCCGGTCGGCGAAGGTGTGGACGTATTCCGGCCAGGTCGAGCCTCCGCCCATCCGGTCCGCCGACAGGGCACCCAGCGTCAGCATGGCGTCATGCAGCCGTTTGATCAGCGGCTCGCTGAAGCGGACGAACCGCTCATGCTCCAGGGGCGTCATCCGGCCTTCGGCGCGGGGGCCCTCGTAACCGGGTTTATACATGTCGATCTTGCGAGCGGCGCTCACGGTTGGCCTCCGGCGGGCTTGAGGGTCAGGGCGGTCAGGGCGTTGCGCCGATGGTCGGAGGCGAGGCGGCGGGCCTCCTCCTCGGTCATTCCGATCTCGGCCAGGGCGTCCAGCCAGGCCATGCGGATCGCCCGCCATTCCAGGCTGGCGGCCGGGGCCGCGGCTTCGCTGGGCATGACCATGGCGCACAGGATGGTCAGGCAGTCGCGGTCGGACGAAAGGATCCTGCTCATGCGGTCCTCCGGGGCAGGATCGGGTCCTGGATCGCGACCTGGGCCATCGCCTTCAGGGGCCGCAGCTTGGCCGCCGCCAGCGGGGTCAGGGCGATCACCGCCATCTGCCGGTCATGCCTGGGATCGCGCCATTCCGCCGGGTCGAGGTAGGACCGGGCGAAGGCCTCGCTGGTCTCCGCCACCACCGCCGCGCGCAGATCGGCCGGCCCGCGCCAGACGATGTCCGTCACCGACGCCGTCACCGCGAAGTCGCGCCAGATGTCGTCCGCGATGAACCGCTCAAGCCCGACCGGGCCGTTCGACCCCCACGGCCGCGTCTCGCCGTAGCGCCGCGCGGCGCCGACCAGCGCGGCGCGGTCGTCCGGCGTCAGGGCCGCGAACGCCTCTTCGGCCTTGCGGGGCGACCCTCGACCCGGCGCGATGTCGGCATACAGCTTTCGCAGTCGGTCGAACTCGGCCTTCAGCCCTCCCTCCGGCGCGCAGCGCGCGTCAGAGGGGGAAGCGTCAGCTTCACCCTTCTCTTCTCCTGTCCTGTCTTGTCCTTTCAGAGCGTTTTCCGGCGGAAATCCGCCGGACGTCCGGTCGGTGTCCGCCGCCTCGGCCCCGGACGTCCGGCCTGTGTCCGCCGGACGTCCGCCGGACAACGCCTCATGTCCGGCGGACATGTCGCCTTTTCCGCCGGACCCGCGCGCCTGCCGCTTGCGTTCCCGCTCGGCCTCGCGGGCCTTCAGAGCTTCCTGACGGCTGGCCCAGGCGTCGTTTGCGACCTCGGCCAGGGTGGGGTGATACCACCGGCCGTCGCTGCACAGCGTCCACGGGGCCATGACCTCATCCTTGACCGCCAGCCAGGCCGTCAGGTCCCGGCGGCCGAACCCCACCATGTCCGACAGCGCCAGATCGTCGTCCGGCAGACTGGCCGCCGGCGTCTCCTGATAGGCGGCACACCACAGTTCGAAGTTCAGGGCCTTGGCGCGATCGCTCGCGCGCAGCCACCACGCCGAGCGCAGCAGGCGTTTGTGCTTCAGGGGAAACCAGTCATAGCCCGACAGGTCGCAGTCGGGCGGGGTAAGCGGCGATGGGCGCGCTGGGTCCGCGTTCATCAGTAACTCCGGTTGTAATGGTCGGCGGCGAGGTTGCCGAAACGGGTCAGGTCGGGACTGAAGGCCAGCAGGACCGAGCCGATGGGGCCGTGGCGGGCCTTGCCCACGATGACCTCGGCGCGGTTCGCGGCGACGGTCAGGTCTTCCTGCCACTTCAGATGCTCTTCGGAGCCTTCCTTCGGCTCCGCGCGCTCCAGGTAGTAGGCCTCGCGATAGACGAACATGACGCAGTCGGCGTCCTGCTCGATGGAGCCGCTTTCGCGCAGGTCCGACAGCTGGGGCCGCTTGTCCTCGCGCTGCTCGACCTGACGCGACAGCTGCGACAAGGCGATGATCGGGACGTTCAGTTCCTTGGCCAGGGCCTTCAGCCCGCCGGTGATCTCGGCCACGATCTCCACCCGGTTGGCGCCGGGGCGCAGGCCCGCCACCGTCACCAGCTGCAGATAGTCGACCACGATCAGGTCCAGGCCCGTCTTGCGCATCTGGCGGCGCGCGCGGGCGGCCAGCTTGGCGATCCCCAGGCCGCCGGTCGCGTCGATGTAGAGCGGCGCCTCCCCGATCTCGATGGCGGCTTCGCGGATGCGGTCGTAATCGGCCGCGTCGATCTCGCCCTTGCGGATGCGGTCGCCCGACACGCCTGCGGCGTCCGCCAGCACGCGCAGCGCCAGCTGCTCGGCGCTCATCTCCAGCGAATAGAACAGCACCCGGCCGCCGGCGACGGTGCGCTGCCCGGCCGGGGCCTCCGGATCGGCTTCCCACCGATACCGGCGCGCGATGTTGAAGGCGATGTTCGTCGCCAGCGCCGTCTTGCCCATCGACGGGCGTCCCGCCACGATCAGCAGGTCCGACGGGTGCAGCCCGCCCAGCTTCTGGTCCAGATCGGCAAGTTCGGTGGCCAGGCCCGACAGCGCGCCGTCGCGGCCATAGGCGGCGGCCGCCATCTCCACCGCCCCGGTCAGGGCGTGCTGGAAGCTGACGACGCCCTGCCCCGGGCCCAGACCAGCGCCCAGGGTGCGGAAAAGCTCCGCCTCGGCCGCCTCGCCGCTTTCGCGGCTGTCGCGCGTGCCGTCAGCGGAATCACAGATCAGGCCGGACCCGATATGCAGCAGGTCGCGCCGCCGCTGCGTCTCCAGCAGCGTCAGGGCGTAGTCGCGGGCGTTGAACGACGGCGGCGCGCGATCGACCAGCAGGGCCAGATACGCGAACCCCCCGAACGCCTCGAAGGCCGGATGATTGGCGAAGCGCGTCGCCATCAGCGTCGGATCGGCCAGCAGGCCCTGGCGGATCGCCTTCTCGATCTCCGCCCACAGCGATCCGTGGAACGCCTCGAAGAACGTGGCTTCGCTGATGCCCTCGGGCAGGCGCTCATAGACGGTGTTGTCATACAGCAGCGCGCCCAGCAGAGCGTGTTCGGCCTCAATGCTATGGGGCAACGGCGGCAGGCCGGCGGCCGCTAACACCGCCCTGGCCTGATCGCCGAACTGTGTCAGGGCCGACATCCGGTCGTGATCGTTCAGGTCTTCGACCTGCATCCCGCGTGACGCCGCCAGCAGGGCATAGGCCCCCTTGGCGATCTGGGCTTCGGGCAGGCGCATCATTCGCGCCACCCGTCCGTGGCGGGGGCCCAGCGCCGAACGCGCAGGCGACGCCCGAACCAGGCGTTTTCCAGCATGCCGCAGCACGCCTGCATCGCCGGATCGCCGTGTTGTTCGGCCATGGCCGCCGCGATCGCGCCGGCGGCGGCGACCGTGGGCGCATCCACAAAGGCCAAGGCCAGCGCATAGTCCACGCCGGACTCATTGGCGGCGCCGCGCACCGGATAGCTGGCCGAGGTCGACGGGATCATGCCGCCTCGGCACGCTTCGGGGCCAGCTGGGCGCGCGCGGCCGCCGTCAGCACATATTGCGCGTGCCGCTGACCGGGGTTCAGGTTTTCGACGATCCCCAGCTTGGCCAGACGCGACATGTCCCGGGCGACATAGGGGGTGCATTCCTTGATCTTGTCCGCCACCTCCCGGCCCGACATCGGGCGATCCGCCGCCAGCAGGGCCAGCATGGCCTTCTCGCAGGCGCTGCCTTCCGCCGGAAACTCCAGCTGCGCGACCGCCGACGGCTCCTCCTTGGCCGGGTGCAGGCCCGGTTCACGCTCGGCGTCCAGGATGTCGAACAGCGTCGGCATGCCGACTTCACGCTGCATCGCCTCCAGATAGCCGACGCCGTCCAGGAAATAGCCGGTGTTCAGTTCGGCCGCCCGGCCGCGCCGGCCCAGCTTCAAGGCGCGATAGGGGACGGTGAACAGGCCGCCGAACGGGTCATAGACCAGTTCGCCCTTCTGCGAATAACGCACGATCAGCCGGTCGACGATGTCGAACTGCAGCGGGCAGATGTGGTTTTCCAGACCCCGCTTCGACTGCTCGCCGTTCAGGGTCCGCATCCGGTTGACGTCGTGCCAGGTGTCCGGATTGGTCGACCCCGCCGCCAGCGCCATGAAGGTGCGCGGCAGCACCCCGCGCAAGTCCAGCTCCTCGCCGATCCGGACGTGGGTCTCATAATCATAGACCGCCTTCACGCTCTCCTGGGCGAAGGTCTTGACCAGCACATTGACCGGCAGGGCGGCCAGTTCCTCCGGCGTCAGCAGCCGCTCGCCCGACGACCGCCAGTGGGCGTGGGCGTCGATCTGCCACCGGGCCAGGCTGTAGTCCGCCTTGTCCTTGGCCACCCGCTCGTCGGCGTATCCGTCTCTGCGGTCGGTCTGGGGCTTGAACATCAGCAGGACGTATTCGGGCGAGCCGACGCCCATGCGCGAGCCGTCCTTGCACATCTCGCCATACGTCAGCCGATAGGTCTGGTTGTTCTCGCGCACGACGTCCGTGTTGACGTGCACCATGCCGGCGAAGACGAAGCCGTGCTTCTGGAAGTGGAACAGCGTCTTGGCGTGGAACGGGTTGACGCTTGGCCGGCCGTAGCCGGTCACCGATCCGAACAGGATCCTGTCCTTGACGTGGATGGCGGCGATGCGGCCCGGCTTCAGGACACGGAATAGCTCCGTCGTCAGGAAGTCCATCTGCGCGAAGAAGTGTTCGTCGTCGTCCGTGTGGCCGAAATCGTTGTAGTTCGGCGTATACTCATAGTGATTGCTGAAGGGGATCGACGTCACGATCAGATCGACGCTGTCCGCGTCCATCGACCGCGTCTCCTCGACACAGTCGTTGTTCGCCACCTGCCAGCCCCGGCCCGACGCCTCGATCCGCGTGACGCCGCGCGCCCGCTCGATCTCGGCCGCCATTTCGCGGTGGCCCAGGCCGTATTTCTGAATGATCTCGCTCATGGTCTGGCGAAGCTCCCGGTCGCGCGCCCATTTCGCTTCCAGGTCCCGGCGCACTTCCCGTTCGGTCTCGGCATAGACGATGTCGATCTCGACCAGGCGGGTCTGGCCGAACCGCTGGAGCCTGAAACAGGCCTGAATGAAGTCGTTGAATTTGAAGCCCACGCCGACGAAGACGGCGCGGTGGCAATGGCGCTGCAGATTGCAGCCCGAGCCCAGCATCACGGGCTTGGCGGCCAGGTCGGTGATCCGCCCTTCCGAGAAGTCGTCGACCGCCTGTTCCCGCGCGGTCATCTCCTGGGTGCCATAGACGGACGTCACCTGCGGCAGCGCCGCCTCCAGCGCCCGCCGCTCGTCCTCAAGGTCGTGCCACAGGACGAAATGGTCCTCCGGGCTGGCCTGACGGATTTCGACGGCCTTGGCGATCCGCGCCGGCAGGGTGTCGCGCCGCTCGCGCGCGGCCTGTTGCAGGCCCAGGGCGGCGGACCGGAACAGGGCCTGCTGGCCCCGCCGGTCGATATCGACGCCGCCGAGGTCCGCCTGCACCTCATGCCAGCGGACGGCCATCTCGGGCATCTCATAGCCCTCGTCAGAGAAGCCGATGTCCGACGGCTTCTGGACGAAGGCGGCCCAGCTGTTCACCCAGAGCCAGAACTCACGCTCCTTGTGGGGATACAGCGTCAGGTCGCCCGCCTTCTCGCTGTTGCGCCGGAAGAAGCGGGTCAGGGCCTGGCCGGTGTCCATCACCCCCAGGAACCCGGCGTAATGGATCAGTTCCTTGAACCGGTTGGGGCTGGGCGTGGCCGTGGCGACATGCCGATACGGCGTCTGGCCGAACAGCGGCATGAAGGTCTGGAACGTCTTCGATCCGAACGACCGCAGGCAGCTGGCCTCGTCCAGCGACGCCCAGGTAAAGGCGGCGGGATCGATCTTGCCCTCGCGCACGCTCTCATAGTTGGTCAGGCTGATGCCTTCGCCGGCGTCGTCCATCGACTGGATGAACCGCGGCGGCTCGCGCCAGCCCAGGATGTTGACCGCGTCCTTGCGGAACTCCTGTTTGACCCCCAGCGGCAGCACGATCAGGCCGCGCCGGTCCATGCCGTGCGCGCGCGCGGCTTCTTCCAGGATGATGCGGCCGGTCTCCAGCTGGATCGTCGTCTTGCCCAGGCCGAAGGCGGTGAAATACCCCCGGCGCCCGCCGCGCACGCCCCACAGCGTCAGCGCCGCGGCATGCGGCTTCATCGCCGGATTGATGCGGTCCGGGTCGATGTCGAACCCCATGTCCTTCGCGGGCGGGGCCTTGGCCGCGATAAAGGCGTCGTAATCGGCATGCGCGTTCATCGGGCGTCCTCCGCCAGGCTTTCCCACAGGTGCACGCCCAGCTGGACGATCAGGCCCGTCTGCTTTTCCGGCCCAACGGGCCAGCGGAACGCGACGTCGGCGACCAGCCGGTCGCCCATGCGCCAGACCTTGGCCGTGGCGACGAAGGTCGCGCCCTTCTCCCGCCAGCGGCGCAGGAACATCTGCCCCGTGGCGTTGACGGCGTAGAGGACAAGCTCGACCGGCACGGTGAAGGTCTCGGCCGGGGCCGCATCGCGCGCCGGCAGGTCGTCCAGCGGCTGCGCCCGGCCACGGCGGCCGAACATCGGCGGATCGCCCGACGGCCACGCGTGGGCGTCCAGATAATCGGGACCACCGCGCATCAGGCGGCCCTCGCGCGGCGCGCCAGCAGCGGGTCATTGGCCGCGATCAGGGCGGCGGCCGGGGGCGGGCTGACGCTGTTCCCGGCCATCCGCGTCTGGGCCGCCTTCGTCAGCGGACGGCCCTCGACCGTGCGGTCGATGATGTAGTCGTCGGGGAAGCCCTGGGCCCCGTAAAGCTCGCGGGGCGTCAGCATCCGCATGCCGATGTCGGCGATCTGCCACAGGTCGTCGCCGACATAGACCAGGCCGAACCGCAGGCGCGCGCGGGCCGTGGTCAGCGGGTCCGCCTTTTCGGCCTCGGTCGGCTCCCCGAACTCGGCGCGCAGGAAGGCCAGGACGGCCGCCCGGCGTGATCCAGGCTCGCCTTCCAGCGCCTCCAGCGACAGCACCACCGGCCGCTGATGACTGCCCGCCGCCAGGATCGTGCTGACCGGCGCATCGGCGCCGTGGCCGATGACGCCCGTGTTCGCCTGTTCCATGAAGGCCGTGACCGGCGCGTGGCGGTCTTTCGTCACCACCGTCGGCATGGGCCGGTCGACCGGATGACCGTCGCCGTTCCCGTAATAGGAGGTCAGACAGGCGCTTGCGACATAGCTCTTGCCGCCGGCCCCGTCGGTCATCACCGTCGGATGGGGATCGGCCATGTCGCGGCCGACGGCCGTCCCGAACTGGCGGCCCAGATGCGCGGTCACCAGTCCGTGGCGCGGGGCTCCGGCCATGGCGGTGTGCAAGGGATCGGACGGATCGGTCCCGGTCGAGTTCTCGCTGAACTTGGTGACGTGGGCCACCACCGGCGCCAGCGGCACGCCACAGCCGGGGCGCTTGACGAAGCTGTTCGCCGTCACGGTCGGCAGGGGCTCTTCGGCGTCCGCGCCCGTGCTGTCCGCGCGGAACTTGGTGATATGCGCCGCGGCGACCCCGAAGCCGCCCATGGACGTCACGGTCCGCAGAGGATCCTGCGGGTCGAACGCGCGGGAGGCGCGCGTGGACGTGTTGTCCGTGCCGACCACCGCCCCACCCATCGCTTCATAGGACGGCTCGACAAACGCATAGTCACCACCGTTCGATGCTGTGACGGTCCGCAGCGGCTCGGTGGACGGCCAGCTGCGCTCCGGGTTCCAGGTTCCGTTGATGACCGGCACGATGAACGGCGTCTTCGCGTCGATGACGAACTTCTTGATCCCCTTGGCGATCCGCTTCTGCGTCTTCGGGGCTAGCGGCTTCTTGCGGTCGAAGATCGACGGGCACGGCAGGTTCCAGTCGATGATCTCGGCGGCGGCGCGCCACGGCTTCATCGGCGGATCGAACAGCGTGGGGGCCTTGATCCGGTCGCGCCGCGCGTGCGTCTGCTGCGGCCAGACGATGGGCCGTCCGTCGCGGCGCGCGACCAGGAACAGCCGCTTGCGCGTCGTCGGGGCGCCAAAGTCGGCGGCGACCAGTTCACGCCATTCGACGCGATAGCCCAGCGCCTCCAGCTGCCCGACCCAGGTGCGGAAGATTTCGCCCCGGCGTTCCTTGATCGGCCGGTTGTCCTCGCCCAGCGGACCCCAGTCCTGAAACTCCTCGACATTCTCCAGGAAGATGCAGCGCGGCTTCACCTTGGACGCCCACTTCACCACCACCCAGGCCAGGGCGCGGATGTTCTTGTCGGCGGGCTTGCCGCCGCGCGCCTTGGAATGGTGGGTGCAGTCCGGGGACGCCCACAGCAGGCCGACGTTCATCAGATTGCCGTGCGCATCCGAACAGGCCTCGACCGGATCGACCTCGAACACGTCGCAGCAATAGTGTTTCGTCGTCGGATGGTTGACGGTGTGCAGGGCCACCGCCTCGGGATCGTGGTTCACCGCCAGGTCGGGATGACGGCCCGTCGCCATCAGGATGGCGGTCGACGCCCCGCCGCCGCCGGCGAACAGGTCGACGATCTTCTCGTCGGGCCGCAGGGCGTCCGGCGCCAGGGTTTCTGGCGCGGCGGTGTTCATCTGGGCGCCCATCACGCCACCTCCTGGAAGTAGCGGCGCTGACGGCGCAGGGATTTGCGGGCCTTGGCCGATTCCTCGGCGTTGACGGCGCAGGCGGCGTGGGCGGCGCAATACGGCCCCGCCAGCGGTTTCAGGCGCCCGCAGAAGCTGAAATCCCGATCACGCGGATCGCCCACCGGCCACCGGCACTGACGCGACGACAGGGCGCTGATCATCACCGGCGCCGTGCCCGGCAGGGCCAGCGCGGCCTTGATCTCGTCGCGGCTAAGGTGGCGGCGCTCGCTCGGCCGGGGTTGGGGCAGCGCGGGCATGGCCGGCGCCTTCGCGGCCGCGACAGGGGCGGCGCGCGGCACGCGCGGCGTGGTCATCTGGCCGGGCTGCGGCGCGCGCGGCGGCAGGCCCAGGCGACTGCCCTTGCCGATACAGGCGCTGCGGGTCATTCCCGTCTTCGTGGCGATGTCGCCGAACGACAGGCCGTCCCGGTGGCCGTCGACCAGAATGGTCATGCGGGCGACCGGCCAGGACGCGGTTACATGATCGGCCAGCGTCGCGCGCAGCCGTGCGTAGTCAAAGGCGGCCATGCCGTCCCCCGAATGATGCGTCGCCGGGGGCCTGCCTCCTGGCCCCGCGTGACTTGTTGTGTCTTCGAGATCACCCCGCCGCCGACCAGGCGGACGCCTCTCGCGGGCGTCTTTCGGGGGGTCGCGGGCCGTATGTCGGCCCGTCGGTTTTTGGGCCGCTCTAGGCCGGCGTCCGGGTTGTCACGGCCGGGCTTGACACCCTCTCCGCGAACGGTGACGCTTCGGGAAAATCAACAAGACCGGGAGAACCGGCTGTGCTGTCTGAATTCTTCGCCGCGCGATCCGCGCGGCCGATCCCGCTCCGCGACCCAGGGGGCCCCTTCGCATGGATGACGCCGACCACCTGTCCGACGCCACGGACCGCGAACTTCTCGAAGCCGCGCTCCTGCGGGCTGCCACGGCCGAAGGCCTCGTGGTGGCGATGCTGGGCGTCATGCATCGGCTTCATCCCGGCGTTCTGGACGACGAGCTTCTGCGACTTCATGACGACCTGCGTCCGCAGGATCGGACCACGGCTCGGAACGACCTGCGTCATCAGACCCTCGCGCGCATGCGGGCGCTTCTGGTCGATCCCAGGTTCGATCCGCCGCAGGATTGACGGACGGGTCGGACCGCAGGCGCTCGGCATAGCGATCCAGCGTCGCAGCCAGCCGAACGGCCGCCACCCTGGCTTGACGACCGGCCACCCCGTAGGCGGCGCGGGCATCGCGATAGGCGCACGCCAGATCGACGATCCGAAGCTCAAGGTCCGGCAGGGCGTAGCGGCTCATGCGGCGGCCTCGCCGGGGGGAGGCGGAGCCGCCGCGACTTCGGGACGCGGCACATCGGCAGGCCATGCCGTTTCGGCGGGCCAGTTCGCAGAGAACCAGCCGACCACTTCGTCATACTTGCTGACGGTGAAGCCTGCCCCGGCGGCGACACGGTCGAAGAAACGCCAGTCATTCGCCGCGCGACCACCGACCGTCGTGAGCGACAGGACGGCGGCGGCAGCATACGCGTTCGCGCAGGTGACGAGATGACTACGGAGTTCTTCTTCCATGACGCGCATGGTAGTGGGATATTTCCCACTCCGTCAATGGGAATGTTCCCACGCGCATTTCACGGTCATGTGTCGGATATTTCCCACATGCCCGACCTGGCCGAAACTATCCGTCGCCGTTTAAAGGACCTGGACCGCAATCCGTTCGAGGCCGCTCGCCGCGGCGGCCTGGAGCGCGGTTTCATCAACGACATCCTCCAGGGCAAGAAGAGGTCCGTCCGAGGCGCGAATCTCGACAAGGTTGCGATGGGCCTCGACATGGAGACCGCCGACCTGATCCAGCCGCGCGGAACAGCACAGCCGCGCAAGAGCGACTATCGCGAGATCATCGGCTATGCTGGCGCTGATCCCGAAGGGGCGATCCTGTTCGCCGAAGGCCAGGGGACCGGCGACTATGCGCCCTTGCCGGCCGACGCTTCGCCAGATGCGCAGCCCGTCGAGATCAAGGGCTACTCCATGCCCTTCTTCGCCGAAGATGGATCCTTGGTCTGGATCGACGGCCACTCCCCGTCCCCTCGGGCCGACATGATGAACCAGGTCGTCGTCTGCCAGCTGGACACGGGCGAGGTGCTGATAAAGCGCCTGCAGAAGGGGACCGAGCCGGGCAAGTTCAACCTGGCTTCGCTGTCCGGCCCCCTGCGCGAGAACGTGACCTTGGCTTGGGTGGCGGAGATCATCTCCATTGTCCCCCCGCTGCACGCGCGGCGGGTCATCCAACGGGGCGGCCTAGCTGCCTGACTTCTCGCCTTCCATCTGCTCGAGCACTCGCATGTAGAGCGTGCCGAGGGAAACGATGGCTGTGACCGGTTGGGAACTGGGGGAAGGTAACTGGTTCCGACACACGACGTCTAAAGCGCCTTCCAAGGCGGATGAAGGGCCAGCTGCCGTCCAATCCGGGCTACCTTCTTCGAGGCGTTTCACGCGTTGCGCATCGAGCGTAAGGAACTCTGTCGAGCCGAACCGCGCCCGGCGACCGTCGCAATCCATAGTCAGTCTATGGATTGCAGTCTGATAGGTGCGGCCGTCGACAGCGCGGGGGCGGCCCTGGATTATGATGAAGTCGGCCGAAGGGCCTTCGGCAGACCAGCGGATCGAGTTCCGGTCCACGGCCATTAGACGATTCTCGTCATAGTCGAGGACGATTATGCTGCGATCAGTCTGCGACTGAAGCGCGAGACCCATGGCCAACGCCGTAAGTAGAACCGGCAAATCTTCCCCCCTGCTCTGCCCTTTCATAACTCAACCCCTAAAGGGGTTGCAGGTCAAAAGGGATATTCGTGGGAAATGAGGATAGGATTTTTCCCACTTGATGCGTTGACAGTGGGATATTTCCCATTCTACGTTCCTTCTCATCGAGAGGGAGCGACATGCTGGAAAGCAACGCCACATCGACGGAAGACGGGGCCTTCGGGCGACTGATCTCCCATGGCGCTGCGACGGTTTCGGTCGTGGCCCTCTCTCAACCCTCCGTGGCGACACCCCCCGTCGCGGACAGCGTGGCCCGGCCGATGGTCGCCCCCCGACATCGCGGCCGGGCCACGCACCCCGTTCAAGAGAGGTCTGTCATGAGTGCAGCCGCCATGGCCGCGCCGCCGGTCGCGCCTACCGTCGCCCCGTCCGTCCCGGTCGAGGCGACCCGCCAGGTCGCCGCCGTCCGCGCCGCCGCCCTTCGGGTGGCCAGCGCCCTGACCGGCGCGCCCAGCGCCGCGATGCAGGAACGCGCCCGGCGCGAGCTGGGCCAGATGATGGCCATGGCCGACGCGTTGCGTCAGGCCCTGCCGGCCCCGGCCGGTCTGCGCACCGGAACCCCCGTCATGCGGGTCATGCACGCCATCCGGGCCCACCTCGCCGAAGGCGGCGGCCACCCGCACGTCGTCGACGTCGCCGCCCTGGTCGAGGCGTCCCCCAACGAGGCCTGGACCTGGCTGCGCCGGGCCCAGATGCGCGGCTGGGTTCAGGTCCAGTCGGGCTACGACGTCCATATCGACACCTCCCGCTGGGCCCTGACCGACGACGGCGCGACCATCCTGGCCTCCGCCTGATGCTGTTCGACCTGAAAACCCCCTGGACCGCCTCGGGCGATCCGGCCGGCTCCGGCGGCGTCGTCATCAGCGACGCCGAGGGGACGCACCTCTTCACCGCCGAGAACGCCCTCGCCGCCCACGGTGATCCGGTCATGCGCCAGGCCGGGCAGGACCTGGCGGGGCCGTTGGCCGCCGTGGTCCTGGGCGCGCCCCAGCTGCTGCAGGCGGCCCTGCTGACCCTCGCCCGCTGCAAGGGCCAGCGCCTGCCCGACGGCGGCTATCGGATCGAGGCGACCGACTACGAGGCTATCCGGTCCGGCATCGCCGTCTGCCTGAACCCCGTCGTCATCGACCGGCCCGCCGCCCGTCCGCCCGCCGCCCTGCGGGTGGTGTCATGAGCGCACACCGCATCCTGTCGTGGGCCCTGAACCGCCCGCACGAACCCCTCTTCTTCGCGGCCTTCGTGGCCCTCACCTGCTGGAGCCTGACCCTGTGACCCGACAACAATCCCGCCGCCTCGCCTTCAAGGCGCGCAAGGCCGAGGCCGCCGTTTCCGAACGGCGGGCGCGCCTGGCGGCTCTTGAGAAGATGCGCGCTGAACGCGACCCCGCGTCTCTGCCGAAGAAGCACCCGGGCAAGGCCCTGACCTCTGCGCGGCCCTACGCCAAGCCGCGCGGCAAGGACGCTCGCAGCATCGTCCACACCCAGATCGTCACGGGGCGCGACGGCGTCCGTCGTGAACACACCTTCCACGCAACCAAGGGCCGGCGCGTCGTGCGCTTGGCCGCCTGACGGAGACGCCCACATGGCTGATGACGCATCCTTTGACGCCAACCCCGACGTCCTGACCGCTTCGGCGCAGGGCCGTCTTCGGTCGATCATCGAACGGCTTGAGCGCCTGGACGAAGACAAACAGGCGATCCTGAACGACATGAATGAGGTCTTCGCCGAGGCCAAGGGCGACGGCTATGACGTGAAGGCCCTGCGCAAAGTGCTGCGTCTGCGCAAGCAGGACCGCGCCAAGCGCCAGGAAGAGGAAGCCATCCTCGACCTCTATATGTCCGCCCTGGGCGAAATCTGACCATGGCCGCCGCCCTCACCCTCGGCGCCGTCCAGACGCCCCTGTTCGCCTGGCCTCACATCGGGCCGTCGGAAAGCACGGTGTCCGGTGAAGGCGGCGGTCTGGACCGCGCCCGCTACGAACTGCACCGCGCCCTCGACTTCGGCAACGACGCCGACCTCGCCGCCTGGGGCCGCCGCTGGGGCGAAAGCCTGTGTTCGGGCGTGCTGGACGAACAGCATGAGCGGCGCATGGCCGAAGGCGCGGCGGAGAGTGCGGAGGCCGAACTGTCCGACATGCAGGACGGCGCTGACCCAGACGACGTGAAATTCATCGAGGCCGAACTGGATGACGCGGCCGCCGCTGTGTCCAGCGCCGAGGCCATCATCAGGGCGGCGCCGCAGGGCCCGCTGACCGCCGTCCGAGATTTGGAAGACGCGGCCAAGGCCATCGCGGCCGCCGCCAAGCGAGTGGGATCACTGTGAAACTGACCATCGAACAAGCCGCGCTGGCCAAGGCCCTCGCGACGGCCGTCAACGTGGCTCCGAAACGGAACACCATCCCCATTCTGGGCAATGTCCTGATCGACGCCCAGACGGACGTGGCGGATGGTCTCGTTTGGATCATCGCCACGGATCAGAGCATCGAGGCGCGCTGCGCCGTGCCGGCCGTCATCGCCGAACCGGGCCAGGTCACGGTTCCGGCGGGCCTGCTGTCTGACATCGCCCGGCACGCGCCCGGCGGCGCCGACCTGACGCTGCAGTGGGATCGTGACGCCGATCCGCGCGCAACGGTCCAGTTCGGGCGATCGCGCTACAATCTCCCGACCCTGGCGGCGGGCGACTTCCCTGTGTGGCCCAGCGGGACCATGCCCCACACCCTGACGCTGTCGGCGGTCGATCTGGCCCAGATGATCGACCGCGTCGCCTCGGCTGTCAGCACCGAGGCGGTCCGCTACTACCTGCACGGCGCCTACACCCATCGCTCGCCTGACCGTCCGACCCACCTGCGCATGGCCACCACCAACGGCCACCGCATGGCTTGGGCCGAAATGCCCGCGACCTTCGACACCGGCGACGTGGACGCCGTCATTATCCCGAGCAACGCCCTGGCGCAGTTCAGCCGCGCGCTCGACGGGCGCGCGGGCGAGGTGCAGCTGCGCGTCGGCCCCGCCGGGTGCAGGCTGGAAGTCGAGAACCTGATTATCTCCAGCAAGCTGGTCGATGGATCCTTCCCCGACTACGTCCGCGTCGTCCCGCGCGACTGGGAAAACGAGGTGATCGTGGATCGCGCCCTGCTGGCGGCGGCGGTCCAGCGCACGGCCCTGGTGACCGACGACCGGACCCTGCCGATCAAGCTGGATTTCGCGGATGACCGGCTGCGTCTGACGGCCCGCAACACCACCCAGGGCCAGGGCGAGGAAGAGATCGAGGTCGAGATCACCCACGGCGGCGCCTTCGAGGTCGGCTTCAACGCCCGCTACGTTCAGCAGGTCCTCGGCTTGCACGGGGCCGACCGCATCCTGATCCGCGCAACCGGCCCAGCCGGGCCGACGCGGTTCGAACCGCTGGTCGCCGACGCGGAACACGGCGACTTCCTGAACATCATCATGCCGATGAGGGTGTGATGACGGCCGAGCCCCGCCTCTGCGTCGACCAGCTGAAGCCCGACGGGCGTCGGGCAAGGATCCTTCGCCTGCTCCGCGAACGGCCCCAGAGCCTGAACGACCTGGTCCGGGCCTATCCTGCCGACGAAGGCGCCCGGCGAAAGATCGAACGCATCCGCATTGGCCACGCGGTCCGCGACATGCGCCGCGCCGGCTGGATCGCCCGCTGGGAAGACGCCCTGACCCTCACCCTCGGCGGCCTGAAAGCCCTCGAAACCCTCGACCGCCGCCAAGAACACCGAGACGCCGCATGACCGACGCAACCCGCGACAGCGTCCACGACCTGAAGACCTGGCCCGGCCCGTTCGCCGCGGTGCGCGAGGGTCTGAAGACGTGGGAGTTCCGCCTGGACGACCGCGACTATCGCGAAGGCGATACCCTGCGCCTGCACGAATGGTGGCCGGATACCGAATCCTACACCGGCCGGGTCGAGGTCCGCCGCATCACCTGGCTGCTGCGCGGCGGGTCGTTCGGCATCCCCGAAGGCTATGTCGTCATGTCCATCGAGCCGGACACCCGCCGCGCCCGGCTCCAGCCCGGCGACGGCATGGTGCTGGTCCACCACGACCTCCTGAACGACATCTGGAACGGCCGCGAAGGCGCGGTCGACGCCCTCCGCCCCATCCTCTCCGCCGCCCTTAAAGACGCCGCCTGCCAGGCCCCCGAGGTGGCGGCATGACCCAAGACACCACCACCCCGGCCGACGAAAGCCTGGCGTTTCGGAACGGAAAACTCTGCGCCGAAACCGGCCGGCCCATGAACCAGAGCAACCCGTATAGCCACAACACGCGCAATCGCAGCGAGTTCGAGCGCGGATACCGGAGCGTCACCAATGAACGCTGACACCACCCCGGCCGTGCCGGTTGAGGGGCTGCTGCCCTGTCCGTTCTGCGGTCACGCGCCAGAAGTCGCGTTCAGCGATATTCCCCGCGAAACAGCTTGCCGGATCAGGTGCCCGAAATGTGGAGCCGAAAAGATCGGCGCCGATCATCGGCACAGTCAGCCTCACGCCCAGGCGGAGGCGATCCGAGCTTGGAACCGTCGCGCCCTCACCAGCGCCCCCGCTCCTGTAGGGGGTGGGGAGGCGTTGCCGCCGATCTCACTGGACGGCCCGCACAAGCCGGGAGAACAGCGTCAGTGGCTTGCCCGGCAGCTACTCGACAGTCGCCTGGACGACGACGAGGCGTTCAGCGTGGTTGCGTTCCATCCCAACATCAAAGACGCCCTCGCCACCCCTCCCCCAGCCCCCGCGCGCGAGGAAGGCGGGGCGGTGAAGCCACTTGAATGGCGGGCTATTGGTCAGTTGGCGGGCTGGGCAACGCCCGCAACTGGATCGACATACGCCATACAAGAGTTTGGATCGTGGGTAGAAAACCCGTTCCAACTTATCATTCGAGAGGCTGACGACACGCAGACTAGGGTCAGCTTTCATCTGACTTTGGACGAAGCAAAATCGGCGGCCCAAAGGGATTTTGTAGCCCGAGTTACGTCCGCCCTCACCGCCCCGTCGTCGGGGCCTCCCGTAGCCCCCGCGCGCGAGGAAGGCGGGGCGGTGGATCGTTCGGACGCGCTCACACCCCGTCAGATGGACGCCCTGCACGATGCTTTTAACCGCGTCCTAGCGGGTGAATACGACGGCGAAATCCCGATTGAGGTCTATCAGCGCGCCTACGACAAGATTTGCGTCATGGGCAACCGCATTGCCGCCCTCACCACCCCCAAGGAAGCCCCAGCCGCGACGGGGGCGGGGGAGGACTTGGACCTCTATGACGACAAGGTGCAGGAGGGCATCACGTGGACAATGCGCCAGTGGGGCGAAGCCCTTGGTCTGACGACATGGACGCAGGGTGACGGGTCGGAAAGCGTCGAAGGCGACGTTCACGCCGAAATCCACACCATCCTTGGCGATGCAGGATTGCGCGATCCCGAGACCAACGAAATGGCCACTCTCCGCGGCGAGAGGGTGGTGGAAGCCGTCTTGGAAATGGCTGCAAAGGCGGTTGAGGACCACCAGCGCGAGGGTCGCGAGTGGGTGCCTGGAAGCCTCTGGGACGACATCACCCGGCAGGCGGCAGGGCGCATTCGGGCGGTTAAGACCCAAGCCTTCACCATCCTGACCAAGAGCGGGGAGGCGGAACTTTTGAGCGATCCTCAACAGTTGAAGCGCGCCGAACCTGTAACCGATCCTTACACGTTGGACGGCGCCTGATGCTGCTCGGTTGGAAACTCTACGAGGTCACCATCAGCTGGGGGCCGCACACGGCGACGGAGGTCCGTTCCGCTCCGACGCGCGGCAAGGCCATCTACCAGGCCTACCTGTCGTTCAGCGACGCGTGGGACTGCACCTTTCGGCAGTTCCTGAAACTGGTCCGCGTTCGCCGCGTCCCGTCTGTGGCGGATGATGGCTATGGCTACGTCAGGCGCGCCTACGGGTTCGATCCGAAGATCGGGGCGACCGTCGAACTGATCAACGAGGGCGACTGGACCGGCAAGCGCGGCGAGATCGTCCACCCCGGCAAATCGACGACGGCCCACGTCCACGTCGCCTTCCCCGGCATCGGCCACGCCCTGATCTGCCACCCCCACAACGTGCGCTTCGTTCAGGAAGGGCAGGCCGCATGACGGCGCCGCTTTCCAAACGCCAGCTGGACGCCATTGGGCAGCGCATCCGGTCGCATGGCGACATGCACATTCGGATCAGGCACGTCACCCTCGCGCGCCTGATCGTCAGCGCGGGGACCGGCTGGAGCTTCGGTCAGCGGGTGATGGATCACTGCCCCGACAGCGGCTATCGCGAGGTCGACGCCTGCGCGCTGAACGCCCTCCTGCTTCTGGCGGAGGATCGCCTGCCCCGGCCGGCGCCGTCGCCGGTCCGGCACGTCTTCCAGCCGCATCGTAAATACCCGTGGTTCTGCGACGCCTGCGGCTACGGCCGGGCCGAAGGGCTGAAACACTTCCAGCCAGTCGAACAGGAGCAAGCCGCGTGATCGACTGTATCTGCATCACCAGCGGACACGGCGCCGAGGGCTGCGGCATCTGCAACGAGACGGGCGTGCGCCCGGTCGACCTTTCTTCGGACGTCCGAAAGATGGTCCCCCTGGTCGAGAGCGACGGCCCCTGGCTGATCCGCTCGCACTACTGGGGCGCATGGCATCGCCGCCGCCCGACCGGCGGCGTCGCCGGCTATACGGACGACCTCCTGCACGCCGGCGTCTTCGATTTCGAGACGGCCAAGGCCTATCACGACTGGGGACTGCCCGGCGGGCGCAATGAGGCGATCCCCGTGTCGTGCCACCTGGCCGACATGGAACGGCACCTGAAGGGCCAGCAGCACGCCCTCGACCAGGCCGCCGCCAAGGTGGCCGACGTGCGGGCGCATCTGCAGAGCGCGCGCGCGTGACCAACGTCAGCCCCCTCTTCCCGCCCGGCCACCCGCGCCACATTCCCGAGGCGTGGCCTTCGCTCATGAGCGAGGATCAGGTCTGCGCCTACGTCGGCGGCATCTGCCGCGAGACGCTGGCCAAGGTGTGCCCGGTGGCGCCGGTGGACCTGGGGGCCAACGTCAAACGGTGGCGGAAAACCGAGATCGACCTGTGGGTGGCCGGCCTGCGCCCCCGTGGCGAGGGCTTGCGAGAGTCGGGCGCGGGCCCGAAGGATGGCGACGCCGCCCCTGTCGAGGCGGCAAACAGCTGTGAAGATGCTGCGCTGGCCGCCCTGGATCGGGTCCGACAGCGCGCCGAAAAGGGCGGCAAATGGAAGAGAACGGCCTGATCAAGGTCCGGTATGTCCAGCGGGTCACGACGCCCGGCGGCCAGGTGCACCTGTATTTCCGCAAGGGCGGCTATCGGGAAGGGCCGCTGGCCAGCGCCGAGGGCACGCCGGAACTGCGCGCCGAGGTCGAGGCCATCCTCGGCAGGATCCTGAAGATCGAGAAGGCGAACAGCCAGCCCCGGCCGGGCACGGTCGGCGGCATGCTGAAGGCCTACCGCAAGTCCAGCGATTTCGTGACCCTCGCGGCCCGCACCCGCAAGGACTACGGCGACATGATCGACGAGATGGAGACCGACATCGGTGACGTTCTGCTGGGCAATGTCACCCGCAGCTGGATCATCGGCCTGCGCGACGCCTGGGCCCTGCGCGGGCACAACACCGCGAACAAGCACATGCAGGTGCTGCGCAACGCTCTGGCGCCCGCGATCGCCGATGACGCGGACGACCGGATCAAGGGCGACCCCTTCCACAAGGTCGAACGGGTGAAGCGCCCCCACGGCGCGGGCGAAGCGAACCCCATGTGGGAGGATTACGAGGTCGAGGCAGGCATTGCCGACGCGCTGCGCCGGAACACGCCGGGCCTCGCGCGAGCGATCGCCCTAGGCCGCTGGGGCGGTTTTCGGCGCGGCACCATCTGCAGAATCCCGCGTCACGCCCGACCGAAGCGCCGCAACGCCGACGGCGTCATGCAAGCGCGCCTATACTGGATCACGGAAAAACGCGAAGTTCTCTGCGACAAGCGTGAAGATGGTCGTCTGACGGCCCTGCTGGACAGCACCCCGAACCGGGCCATGACCATCGCCTACAACGCCGACGGCGAACCTTGGAAGGAACGCCAGCTGAACCAGGCCGTCGAACGGCTGATGGATCGCCTCGCCAAGGAGGGGAAGGTCCGCGCGGCTGTCGACGACGACAAACAAATCTACTGCCCCCTGACGATCCACGGCCTCCGCCACGCGCGGGGCGTCGAACTCGCCCTGTCCGGTGCGAGCGACAGCGAGATCATGTCCCAGCTGGAACAGACTTCGGAAGCGGCGGCCAAGATTTACCGCCGTCAGGCCGACCGACGTCGGATGGCCGATTCGGCGCAGGACAAGATCGACAACGTCGTGAAGCTGCAGGCAGAGCGCGCCGCCAAGAACGCCGGGTGAACAGCGAGTGTAAAAGCGAGTGTAAAACCGCTGTAAACGGCCCCTCGTTTCTCAACACCAGCGCCTCGTAAGTGCTTGAAAACCGGATGGTACGTCCCCTGGGACTCGAACCCAGGACCCCCTGATTAAAAGTCAGGTGCTCTAACCAGCTGAGCTAGGGACGCGCCGTATCGTCGCGAAGGACGAGGCCGAAATGCCGGTGCGCGCCTTCTGTTGCATCCGGCCCGGCGGGTCAAGACTTGTTCCGCCGCTCGGTGGCCTCGCAATCCAATCGCCGCTATGGAACAGGGACCTGACC
>Ga0160449_1000272_pt1 | contig 37298 bp, 28 predicted proteins | sample HID1975I_E1MG_FD_108216 | JGI IMG/M metagenome (GOLD analysis project Ga0160449, IMG submission 108216) | Enriched soil microbial communities from UW Madison campus, WI, USA - HID1975I_E1 MG | ecosystem: Environmental > Terrestrial > Soil > Unclassified | place: USA: Madison, Wisconsin...
AAGCTGCTGTGACCAATTCTCCATAATGTGCTTTTTTGCCTGAATTGCGATGTATCACATGCCCCAGTTCAGCATAACATTCCTCATGAGGAACTTTCCAATTTGCAGCAGCTGCGGCAATCAACATTTCTCTAGCAGTAGCAGTAAGTTTAAGGAATTTTTTATAATTAGAACGAATGGTAGAACTTCCGCCTGTAACCTGATTCCCATATTTTTTATCGCCTTTTCCAAAGATTACATTGATATCATTAAGACCTACTTCTAATTCTTCTGCAAGAATCTGTGGAACAGAATGAAAAGATCCCTGTCCCATTTCAGCACGGTGATCCACAAGCGTAACCTTGCCTGAGGTATCAATAATAACCCACGCATTTAATTCAACTGACTTTGCTTCTTCTGCCAGTTTCAACGGATTTATAACACTGGCGGTAGAATCTGATGAAAAAATACCAAGGTAAAGTGCTGTTCCTCCTAAACCTGCAATTTTTAAAAAATTTCTTCTGGATGTATTGTTAATTGAAGACATACTCGACTGACTTTAGTTAATGTTAAGGTTTAGGAGCATAAGCCCCGTTTTCTAACCACGTTATCCATGCTTTTTTAAATTCTTTGTGGCTCAAAGGCGGTAATGCTAATCCTTTTGCAGGTTTCCAGCCTGTAAGTACAAGCCCGTCATCAGCATGCTCAATTAATTTTTGAAGATCTTTATTTCCGTTTTGTTTTGGATCTACTAACTGTTTTGCCAATTGATGTGCGGTCCTGCCTTCAAAAACCATTTTCATATCTGCCGGCGGTAAATGCCATTCGGGATGTCCGGGAGGTGAATGCAGGCCAGGCGTATTTTCCAGCTGATGGCAGTTGGAACATTTCATGGCATAAATTCCTTTTCCGTCTTTTCCGCGCTTTGGTGACATTTGATGCACGTGGCTGTCGTCTCCCTGCAAAGGAATATCTCCTGCTGGATGACAGTTCATACAGCGCGGGCTCATCAGTACGGCATAGACTTTTTCAAAAGCTTTTACCGAAGCAACACTATCTTTTTTGACAACCGGAATGGTTACATACTGGCGATCGTTGATTTTTTCTTTGATTCCAAAAGCCAGTAAAGTGCTGGTTAGCAGAAGAAAAAATCCAACGAAAAGTATCCATTTCCGAAGTGGTATTTTTTTTGCCGAATTAAATATTTTTTTCATCTGATATCAAATTAGGATTTAACTGAATTACGCTGTATTTCAGCTGCCAAATGAATTGCTTTGCGAATTCTTGGATAGGTGCCGCATCTGCAGATATTTCCAGACATGGCGTTATCGATATCCTCATCTGTTGGATTTGGATTTTCTCTCAAAAGAACAGCAGCCGACATGATCTGACCAGAATGGCAGTAACCGCATTGGGGTACATCTATTTCCTGCCAGGCCTTCTGTGCAGGATGATCATTGTTTTGTGAAAGTCCTTCAATTGTGGTTATTTTTTTACCTTCAGCCCTTTTAATTTTTGTGACACATGATCTAACCGCTTCACCATCGAGGTGTATTACACAGGCTCCACACTGCGCTACTCCGCATCCGTATTTTGTGCCGGTAAGGTTCAGAATATCGCGAACCACCCACAGTATCGGCATTTCAGGATCAGCATCAAACTGATGAATTTGTCCATTTACATTTAATGATATCATACATCTAAAATTTAAAAATTACTCAAAATCAATTCTTTACCTAAAAATACAAATTCTATTTGTAAGAATCTGTATAGTTTCAATATTTTTAGACAATTACCTAACAGTGAACTTAAGATGAAGTCATACTGAATATTACCATAATCGGCAGGAGCTAAAAACCAATAAAAGTTTTTTTTAAGGTGCTCACCATTTATTTACTTTATTCACTCTAATTATTTCTGAGTTTGATTATATTCAGCATCACTAACATGCTCCAGCCAAACCACAGAACCTTTATCAGTATTAGGGCTTATGGCAATATGAACAAGAGTATCCTTTGAAGAAGCACCATGCCAGTGAATTATATTCGGAGGACATTTGACCACATCTCCTTTCTGGATTATTTCTTTCTGTTTTCCTTTTTCCTGATAATACCCTCTTCCTTTTGTCACCAATAGAATCTGTCCCCCTTTATGATAATGCCATTTTGTTCTTGCTCCGGGTTCAAAAGTTACATTTCCAATCTGTGTATTGTACAAGGTGTCGCTTTGCATCAGCATAGTTAAAAAAGCCGACCCTTTAAAATTGCCGTTTGTTACTTCTTTACCTGTTGGGAAAATCACATCTTTACTTGTTACACTGGTCTGCTTTTTAGTAGAATCATTACAAGACACAACTGTAATGGCAATGATGAATAAAGAAATAATAAGTATATTTAATTTTATTTTTTTCATTTTTCTAACTTTATTTCTATTACAGATTAATTTGATAAAACCCCAATAACTTAGTTACAGCCTGCGAAACATATTCTGGTTTATAATAGGTTTGTATGTGAGTAGCGCCCTCAATAACAAAAAGTTCTTTGGATTTTGCATTAACTGCTTTGGGAAAAGCTTCATCGGTCATATACTTGGTATCGGCTTTGCTCCCGGCCATCATCAGCAATGGCTGGTTGATTAGATCCATATTCGTTGCAGCATCCCAAGTCATTAAGTCCAGCAGACTGCTCATAGTATAAAGGAAAGTTGAATTTGGATGCGCATAAGTTCTATAGTAGTACTCATACCCTTCACGATATAAATCAGTTGATGTTTTAGCAATTTCTTCATCGGTGATACTCGCCACACCTGCGTAAATCATTTTGTCGCCTGCAGCTTCCTGGGTGCGGGCTTCCGTTGCTTTTTGTAATCTTTCCTGAATTGTAGCCAATTGGGAATTTTGAAAACCATTGCGTCTTACCTCACCAGAATTGAACATGCTCAATGTTGCTACTGCCTTAAAACGTTTGTCTGATTGTGCTGCTTTCAATGTATAACCGCCGCCGCCGCAAATTCCAAGAACACCCAGACGATTGGCATCGACTCCCGCATATTGTGTGATAAAATCAGCCATACCGTGAATATCTTCAACACGGCTTGCCGGTTTATCAGTATGACGTGGTTCTCCTCCGCTTGCCCCTTGATAGGCAGCATCAGCGCTAATGGTTATATACCCATTCTCCGCCAGACGCTGTGCATAAAGTCCTGCTGTCTGCTCTTTGATACCGCCATTAGGATGTGCTATTACGACTGCAGGATATTTCTTTGAAACATCATAATTTGCAGGTGTATAAACATTGGCCGCAATATCAATTCCGTTGAGCTTATATTTTACGGGATGAATATTTACTTTACCTTTTTCATTTTTAGTTATCGCGCCATCATACACTAAGGTAAATGGATTGTGCTCATACCTTTTTTGAATAGTTTGTGCATGTGCCATATTTATAGTAATTACGGTTAGTATTAGTGCTTTTATAATCGATACTTTTTTCATGCTTTAATTTTTTATTTTTTGGCTTTTAATACCTCGTTTAACACTTTCTGTGCAGCCGAAGCCTCGTTTCCGCCAATCGTTGTTTTGATAATTTCAACAAATTCCTGGAGCTGTTTTGGCGTTAAACCCACATTCAGGCAGATATTCAAATGTGATTGCAGCATAGGTTCTGCCTCTCCTATGCTGGCTATTACAGAAACTGTTGCCAATTCTCTTTCAGAATACGTTAAAACATCACGTTCAAAAATATCTGCAAAAAGATGTTCTTTCAAAAAAACATCAATTTCCGGTGCAAAGGCAGAATAACCTGTTTTTGGTCCATCCTGCGATGTCTTGGTGAGTTCTGCCAGCACTGCTTTACCACGATCATATTTCGAACGTTCGTCTTTTATGGGTGATGCCTCTGCTCCAATTGTATCGGTAATTCTTTTTGCTTTACGCTCTTCCAATACAGCCATAAAAGTCTGCAGTCCGCGAATACTTCTTGGAAATCCGCAGTAGGCGTATAAATGCACTAGTGTTTCCTTAATCTGATTAATAGTCAAACCTGCATCAAGTCCTTTATTTAATTCCTGCTTTAGCTTTACTAAATCACCTTTGGCCGTTATCGCCGATATACTGATAATCGCACGCTGTTTAGAGTTTAAATCCTGATCTGTAATTATTTGTGCTTTCATTGGCGCTGCAATTAATACCGTTAACAATAATGTCAATCTTAAAAGTAATTTCATTTTTATTTTTATTTTAGTTGATCATTTTTATTTTCTTAAGCCAGTTTTGAACTTCAGTCTGAACCTCTTTTTCCTTACTGCCTTCCATCACAAATAAAACTCCATCTCTTTCTATTCCGCCTTTTGTAGAAAAACCTACTAAAACGGTACTTTTAGGGCATAACTCTTTTACAGTTTGAAAAGTGCTCCCTATTCCATAACCTGCATTGGTATTGAACGGGATAACTGTCTTCCCTTCCAGATTGTACTGCTTCAAAAAACTTTTCATAGGCGGCGGCAGCTGCATTCCCCATGTTGGGAAGCCTATAAATACAATATCAAATTTTTCAATATTGTCTATCTTGGTTTTAAGCGGAGGAAGAAATCCTGTTTCGTTTTCTTTGGCAACCTGGCTGACTATTGTTTTATAATCTTCCGGATAAGGGTTCTGCAATTCAAGTGCTGCCAATGTGCCTCCCACATTCTTGTGAATCATCTCGGCAACTGCTTTGGTGTTTTTTGTTCGTGACAAATACACGATAAGTATCTTTTTATCGGTTTGTACCGCTTTCTTATCCTGAGATGCTTCCTGCGCTTTACTGCTGCCTGAAAACATGCAGGCAGCTGTTGTAAGCATAAAGCAGATTGCTGTTAGTTTTTTCATTTTCTTGTTTCTTTCCAGTTACTTATCCAATCCCTTTTCTTTTAACCAGTCAGACATAAGATCTGCAATCTGGATGTTATTTAAATCTGAAAATGGAAAGTGCGTATTGCCTTTGATTCCAATTTCTGGAAGATGCACCACCGTAACATCGCCGCCTTTTTTGTTTACGGCATCTCGCCATAGTCTTGCCATTTCCAAACGTGCACGCCATCCGTCCGCTCCAGAATTCTTTGATGGTTTATCGGGAATATTATCTCCGTAATAAATTATGATCGGAATTTTGGTCAGCTTCATAAAATCGTTAAGAGGAATGCCGGCGGCTTCAAGTGCTCCCGCAGAACTCGATATGGGCGATGGAACCTCCCCTTCAGGAAATAAAAATCCGCTTCCCAGCTCATAAGATACAATGGCTTTTACATTCAGGTTTTTAATTGCTGTCATCCAGCCCATTCCGCCTGAATGGGAATGCGTCACAAGAATTGCAGGACCTGTCTTTGTAAAGAGCTCGGCAGCCGCATCTGTAGTAACATTCAAATCAATTGTCCCTAAATTTGGGGTCATGGATCGAAAGTACTGGTTAAGTGTTTCTTTATCTCTGGCAAACTGTACTCCATCAAAATAGTCTGGCCAGATTCCCACGCGGAAAACGCCAAACCATTGCTGCTCATCCGGAACTGGTTTTATAGCAGCTTCCGAAGTACTCCTGCCCGCATTTCCTCTTCTGGGCTGATCGATCAGATAAACAGGATATTTTCTGCGAAGAAAAATATTCTGAAACCCTTCACGCCCGTCCGGTGTGGATTCCCAGGTCTTGGAAAACTGGCCTATGCCGTGCCACATGACCAACGGATATTTGTGCGCATTGGCTGGAATTTGATAAAAAACATAAGCATGGTCTCCGTGAAAAGTCTGTCCTGCCGGTGTAATATTATAAGGATCAAAAATTCCCGGGTTTTCAATTATGGTTCCGCCAACCGCAAAGCTTCCCTGCTCATCTATAATTATTGGATTTTGTTTTACTTTTTTCTGCGCTGAAATCGAGGAACTGCTTATTATCAATAACAAACAGAAAGTACTCCAACGTCTTATTATTATGTTTTTCATCCTGTTCTATTTATTTTAATGCTATTTATTGTCAACAGACTTTTCTATCGCATCAAGTCGTGTTTTTCTTTCATCACTCCTATTTTCTGCCGATCCACCTTCTTTGAATTCAAAAACTTCATTTTTATTGGTATTATAAGAAGGCCATTGAGGTAATCCCTTACCGTTTGGATTGCCCGTTTTAGCGAAATTTACCCAATAGGCATTCATAGTTTTGGCAACTTTATGATCTTTTACATCTGCTTTAAAACCATATCCGTCAACAAGATTATCAAATACAAAAGGAATTTCTGAGGCGTGGGAAGCACCAAACTTCATTCTTTCTTTCATTGATTCAGGTACATAGGAGAACAGATACAGATAAGCAACTGTCTTTTTAGACGTAAATTCCCTTGCTGTAAAACGGGCTGGTTCTGCCCAGACTTTATCTGTATTGACAAGTGCTAAGATTCTGGAGAAATCTCCTTTTCCATCAGGATCATAGGCTTTTGACACTTCATTTTTAAAACTGCCAAACAAGGAAAACAATTCCTCTTTTGAAGATGCGTTGACAAATCCTGCTGTAACTTCAGCATTATTCGATCCTATAATTATGGAAACGTTATGCTGTCTTCCTGCTTTATAAGAACTCTCGGCTGTCTCTGTAATAAAGCGCCCGTCAAGAATAGGTCCAGAATAAGTAAGTGGTCCGCTTTGTCCCGCTGTTTCCTGACCATCATCCACAATTTCCAAAGCGCTGAGTGCTCTTAATTTAGTAAGCGCGTCAGCATCCGTTCCTTGAATATTATATCTTTTGGCAAAATTAATACCTATGGTTTCGGCAGAAATGGGATAATTTTTATCCGCATTCTCTTTATCAATCGGTCTTCCTGTAAGCACTCCGTCGCGTCCTCCACCTGATTCGATAATCGCCTTTTGGAATAATCCTTTTGCTGAAGGAATAGTCAGCAGAGAATGTACTGAAACCCCTCCTGCCGATTCTCCAAATATGGTTACGTTCTTTGGGTCTCCTCCAAATGAAGCAATATTTTTCTGTACCCACTGCAATGCCGCAATCTGATCCATATAGGTATAACTGCCTTTATATTCACTTGGATTTTCCTGGCTTAATGCCGGAAATGCAAAATGTCCTAAACGTCCCAGACGGTAATTGATTGTTACCAGAATAACACCCTGTTTCGCAAATGCAGTTCCAGAATAACCAGAACCGCTGCCTGCTACAAAAGCACCTCCATGAATCCAGACCATTACTGGTAATTTCGATTTAGATGCACCATCAGAAGGTTTCCACACATTTAAAAACAAACAGTCTTCACTTGAGCTTTTTGACATGCCCGAACCTCGCGGCCAGCCTGCCTGCGGGCAGTCTGCACAGTCTTTAGCAGCATCTCTCACGCCTTCCCATGGCTTTACGGGCTGTGGAGGGCGCCAGCGGTTTGCACCAACGGGCGGTGCCGCATAAGGAATACCTTTGAAAACCAAAACATCTCCCTCTGCAATACCTCGAACAGTTCCTGAAGCCATGGTAACTTCTAAACTATTTTTTCTCGTCTGCTGCTGAGCCTGTAAGAGTGTCACACTTATTAAAAAGAAAATCCCGATAACTTTTTTTTTCATTTCTAAATGTATTTGAAAGCAAGAATATTTTAAAAATTATTTCCCTACTCTATCCTGTAATTGCTGTGGATAACGTGCACCAACTATTTCTATGTTTTTAAGAGCAAGATTTATATTGTTTAATTCTTCTTGGCTTAAATGAATTGCTGCTCCTCCAATATTTTCTTCCAATCGATGCAGTTTTGTAGTTCCTGGAATTGGCACAATCCAAGGTTTTTGAGCTAGCAGCCAAGCCAAAGCAATCTGCGATGGTGCAGCATTTTTTTGTGCAGCAATTGATTTAACAAGCTCTACTAAGGTTTGATTGGCTTTTCTGTTTTCTTCTGAAAATCTGGGAACAATGTTTCTAAAATCAGACGATTCAAATTTTGTATCTTCATTTATCGCTCCTGTCAAAAAGCCTTTTCCAAGCGGACTGAAAGGCACAAAACCAATTCCTAATTCTTCTAAAACCGGAATAATTTCTTTTTCAGGTTCCCTATAAAATAGGGAATATTCGCTCTGCAGTGCAGCAACCGGCTGTATAACATGCGCTCTTCGAATGGTCTCTGCACCAGCTTCTGAAAGTCCAAAGTGTTTTACCTTTCCTTCTTTAATCAACTGCTTTACTGTCTCGGCAACTTCTTCAATAGGCACGTTGGGATCAACCCTGTGCTGGTAAAATAAATCAATATAATCTGTCTTCAACCTTTTAAGTGAAGCTTCGACAACTGCTTTTATTCTTTCGGGACTGCTGTCCAGACCTTTTGTAGAATCGCCTCCCTGAAATCCAAATTTGGTTGCAATGACCACCTCTTTACGAAATGGTTCTAAAGCTTCTCCAACAATTTCTTCATTTATAAAAGGACCGTAGCATTCTGCTGTATCAAAAAAAGTAACACCTTTTTCAAAAGCAGCCCTGATTAAAGCTATGGCTTCATTTTTTTCTGTTGCTTTTCCGTAACCAAAACTCAGTCCCATACAGCCTAATCCAAGGGCAGATACTTCAAGTCCGTTATTTCCTAATATTCTCTTTTCCATTATCTTTATCTTTAAATTAGATTATTTCTTTTTTTCGGGAGCTTCTACATCAGAGAAAGCTAGCACCCCGGCAGGCAATCTTTCACCTGCAATTTTAATGGCATTTAAATCCTTATTAAACTCCTGCCATTCGTTTGCCGTAAATTTTATTTGAGATGCTCCTTTATTCTCCAGCATATGCGCCATCTGGGTTGTTCCCGGAATGGGTACTATCCAAGGCTTTTGTGCCAGCAGCCATGCCAGTGAAATTTGAGCCGGTGCGGTTTTTTTCGTTGCGCTCCATTTTTGAACGAGTTCAACCAAAGCCATATTCGCAGGCAGGTTTTCAGGCGAAAACCTGGATTCAATACCGCGGATATCACCAGGTGCGAATCGTGTGTTACTGTCAATGGCTCCTGTGAGAAAACCAACGCCAAGAGGACTCCAGGGCACAAATCCGATTCCCAGTTCTTCGCATAACGGCAGAATCACTTTTTCAGGACCTCGCCATAATAATGAATATTCATTTTGAATTGCTGTAACCGGATGAACAGCGTGTGCACGTCTTACGGTTTGATGACCCGGCTCGCAAAGTCCATAATGCAGTACTTTACCTTCCTTGATCAGATCTTGTATTACCCCGACAACATCCTCAATTGGAACCTGAGGGTCAACACGGTGCTGATACAATAAATCAATTCTGTCTGTTCGCAGGCGTTTCAGCATTCCTTCCACCACTATTTTAATATGTTCAGGCTGGCTGTTTAAACCCGGTAAACGTTTTCCTGTCTCCTGATCAATATTCCAGCCGAATTTTGTAGCAATTGTAATCTTATCACGAAAAGACTGAACCCCTTCGCCTAAAATTCTCTCCACTTCCAAAGGTCCGTAAGCTTCTGCAGCATCAAAAAAAGTGACGCCGTTATCATAAGCTGATCTGATAATTCGGTGCATTTCAGGTCTGGAAGGAATTGTGGTCTGGTAATTACGGCTCATATTCTGTACACCGATACCAATGCTGGAAACTTCCAGTTTTCCTAGTTTTCGCTTTCCAGGAGCTGTTAGTGGAATCTGATTATCTTCTTCTAAAATGATATCTTCTCTTCCAGAATTCGCAAAAGAAGCAAAAGGAAGCAGTGCACTTCCTGCGAATGCCAAACCCGCCGTTTTTAATATTGATCTTCTATCCATTTTAAATATATTCTTATTTAGTTATCTGTTTAATGTTCGCTCACTCAGCCATTTTACCATGTTGGGATCTCTGTGATCAAAAAACAGGCTTGCGCTGGTGTCTAAAGTTTTGATCGAAGCCATGTCTTCATCTGTTAATTCAAAATCAAAAATGTTGAAGTTTTCTGCCATTCTTTCTTTACGAACTGATTTCGGAATTGCCACTACTCCTCTTTGAGTCAGCCATTTCAGGATAACCTGCGCCGTAGATTTATTATACTTGGATGCAATTGCTGTGAGAAGTTCATTTGTGAAGATGTCATTCTTCCCTTCTGCAAACGGTCCCCAGGATTCGATCTGAATATTATTGTCCTGAAGAAATTGCTGCGATTCATTCTGCTGATGAAAAGGGTGCGTTTCAATCTGGTTTACTGCCGGTGTAAAGCCGGTATTCGACACTAAGTCCATAACCCTGTCCGGATGAAAATTAGAAACACCAATAGCTTTTACTTTTCCTGCTTGGTATAATTCCTGCATGGCGCGCCACGATCCGTAGATATCGCCATAAGGCTGATGGATAAGATATAGATCCAGATAATCCAATTGCAGCAGGTCCAAGGATTTCTGAAAAGCTTTTAAAGTATTTTCATAACCTGCATCGCTTATCCAGAGTTTTGTTGTAATAAAAAGTTCTTCCCTTGCAATGCCGCTTCGTTTAATTCCGTTTCCAACAGCCTGTTCATTCATATAAGACGCTGCCGTATCAATTAGTCTGTAACCTGTTTCGATAGCATCAACCACAGCTTGTTCACATTCTGCCTGATCCTGCATTTGAAAAACCCCAAACCCTAAAATGGGCATTTCAACTCCGTTGTTTAATTTTATAGTATGCATTGTAACACGATTTTATAATTCTATTATTACAAATTTCCGAACTAAAAACATGGATTTTGGTATACGGATTACGGAATCTCCTACCAAGATTACTGATTCAGAGTATGGTGCTGTTAAAACTGTACTTAAATAGTTAAATTTGTGTGACAAACAACGATCAAGACATGGGACAGGTATTTAACTTCGAGACTATTAAGGAGTATAATGATTTTAATAATCATGAAACTTTGCATCCTTTAGTTAGTATAATTGATTTTACTAAAGCAAAACCAAGAACAGGTTCAAGGATGAATTTTGAACTTTACTGTATATTTCTCAAGGATGTAAAATGCGGTGATTTGAAATACGGCCGTAATTATTATGATTATCAGGAAGGAACTTTAGTTTTTGTATCGCCCGGCCAGACCATTGATGTAGAAAACAAGGTAGATTATTATCAGCCCGCAGGACATGGATTGGTTTTTCATCCCGATTTAATTCGCGGTACCACGCTTGCTAAAACTATTAGTGACTATAACTTTTTCAGCTATAATACAAGTGAAGCCCTGCACTTATCAGAAAAAGAAAAACAGCTTGTTTTTGATTGTTTTTCTAAAATAGAAACGGAATTAAAGCAGTCTGTTGACAAGCACAGCAAAAAGCTTATTGCTTCTAATATTGAGCTTTTTTTGAATTACTGTGAAAGATTCTATGACCGCCAGTTCATTACCAGAGATAATGAAAATAAAGGTATTGTTGAAAAATTTGAAGAACTCTTAAACAGTTATTTTTCATCCGATAAACCTAATATTATAGGACTGCCATCTGTGGCTTATTATGCCGGCGAACTAAACTTGTCTCCTAATTATTTTGGTGATCTTATTAAAAAAGAAACAGGAAAATCTGCCCAGGAATATATTCAGAATAAAATAATAGATACAGCTAAAAATAAGATATTTGATTCGACAAAAACCATTAATGAAGTTGCTTATGAATTAGGTTTTAAATACCCGCAGCACTTCACACGCTTTTTCAAACAGCATGTTGGAAGCACTCCTAATGAATATCGAATTATGAATTAAGTAAATAAAAAATTTATATAATTACAGTTTTTTAATTAAAAAAGGCAGTTCCCGATTAGGAACTGCCTTTTGTATTTGATGATGTTGCCAATTATAACGGCGTATAAGTGAAATTTTTAAAAGCTACACTTCCTTCTCCAATTGAACAAAGTGCTATCCTTAAACCTAAAAAGCCGCTCAGTGCGTTATGATTATAGGAAGAAACCTCAGCTGAATTCTCAATTTTAAGCCATTTCTTGCCATCAAGGCTGTAAAACATATCTACATTATTATTTATATTTTTTAATCGCAGGTATACATGTCTTTTATGAACTTGCTTCTCTGTTACAAACTGCCATCCTCGCAGGTTTGCTAGTATATTTTCTTTATCAGCCAATATGCCTGAAAAATAACTGTTGTTGTAAAAAAGAACCAAACCTCCTGTGGCATCACCTTCAATTTCCATTTCAACTTCGGCAGTATAAGAATGACCCGACGGCACGGTGACCAAAGGAGAACTGTTTCCTACTCCGCTTCCTTTACCTTTAATGACCAGACTTTTATTTATGACTTTAAATCGGGAATTATCAACTCCGTTGAAAAACTTCCATTGGGGTTTAAGAGAAGTTCCAGAAAAATCATCACTTTGTGAGAATCGTGCAACGGCCACTCCTTTAGGTTTAGCAATAGGTTTATCTGTCTCAATTGTATCAGGGACTTTATACCATCCGTCTTTAGTCCATTCAACCGACTGCAGGAGTGTCTGGCGTCCTAAATTGTAAAAGCCTTTTTCGTAGGCATGCATAATCATCCACCACTTGCCGTTATGATCTTCAAAAATGGTGCTGTGCCCTTTTGACCACCAGCGCTCATCACTGCTTTTAGTTCTAACTACCGGATTGTATGGAGAATTTTCCCAAGGTCCAAAAGGGGTTTTAGAACGTGCTGAGATTACCATATGACTGGTAGCCGGTCCTGCAGTACCGCCTTCTGCAACAGTTAGATAATAGTATTCTCCCCTTTTAAATAGTTTTGGGCCTTCCATACAAAAACACTCAATGGACCATTCTCTCGGTATTGCCCAGCCGTCATAAGCATGTTTTACTTCTCCGATAGTCTTTAGCCCGTCTTTGGATAAACCAATATAATCACCATTACTGAAATATAAGTACCTGTTCCCGTTATCATCTGTAACGTGGCCCGGGTCAATATTGCCAATTTTCAAGTCTATAGGATCACTCCAAGGCCCGGCTATATTGTCTGCGCTCACAACAAAGTTTGTTTTGTTGGCTGGAAAATAGATGTAATATTTATTGTTATATTTTATCAGATCCGGTGCCCAGACATCTCCCACATATTTCTGCAGTGCATTTGTGATAGGCTCCCAATTAATTAAATCCTGCGAATGCCAGATGGTAAGTCCTGGATAATAATCAAAAGAAGAATGTACAATGTAATAATCCTTGCCTTCCCGCAGTAAACTCGGGTCAGGATAGTCGCCTCCAAAGATTGGATTCTGATACGTTGATCTGCCTGCCGTTGATTCCGGCTGGCTTTGTGCAGCTGTTTTACCTGCATAAAATAGCAGCAATAATACTAATATTGATTTTTTCATTTGGATTAATAATATTTGAAAAACAAATATACAGAACTTATAGTCTTTTTTACCATTAGGTAAGAAATGATAGATTATTCTATCTGGCTCAATGTTTTTCTAGTGATGCCAAGGTAGGATGCAATAAGTATCTTGGAAACTCGAAGCTGTATTTTAGGATACTCTTTTATAAACTGTTCATAACGATCTTTTGAACTGGCGCACATGAACATTAAAATTCTCTTTTGAAGTCTTATATTATTTGAATTGCTTTTCTTCCTAAAAAAATACTCCATTTTCTTTGATATACTGCACAGTTTCTCTTTATCCTGATAGGATATATAATAGAGCTCTGTATCTTCAAGGCATTTAATATCAATGCTGTTAGAACATCCTGTGTTGAAGGACTGTATGTCTGAAACCCATTCCCCTTCAGCAGCAAACTGTACGATGTGGCTTTTGCCGATATCATTAAGGTGCGAGGATATTACCAGTCCTTCAATAATAAAAAACTCAAAGGCTGCCGTTTTTCCACTTTCAATTAGATAGCTGCCTTTCTTATACGATTCCTTGTAAAAGTATGATTCTATTTCGGTGTATTCCTCATTGGAAATCTGTACTACTTTAGTGATATGTTCTTTAAGGGATTCCTGCATGCTAAGTTCATTTTAATTGATTCTTCCTCGAGACTGAATTATTTGCTAAGGATTTTTTTTTATTCTTTTCTAATCTTTTGGGCACGGTATAAACCATCTGTGGCCTGCAGCAGTTTTCTTTTTAAAATCTCACTGAAATTAGGATTGTCTTTTAAGAATCGCTGCACCTCATCAAAAGCATATTTGGAGGAGTAACGTCCGACGGAGCTGTCAAGCCAGTCCTTAGGAAAGAATATGTCTCCGGTGCGCTGAATCTCTTCTAGCAAATCCAGCGATAATCTAATATATTTCTGCGCACTTTTCTGACGCAGAGGGTGATGAATATTACTCAGACCAACAGAAACCCAAGATTCTTTTTCACGGTTTTGATCGTCTTTTAAAGATTCCATAAAAGCATCACGGACCGATTCGTTATTTGATAAGGATGGAAGCAGAAATTCAAAACGATTTTGTTTATCGGGATTGGCTATCACAGTTCTCGTTTTCTCTAAAATTTCATCTGTTTTAACATGGTTAAAAACAGCAAGATTCATGGCTATATTGGTATAATCATCTTCGTTCAGTTTCAAACCCGGAATGATAATTTCCTTATTCCATATCTGATATAATTTATCCTTGCCTGAATCTGAATACGCAATTGAGCTGTAAAAACTAAATATCGTCTTTTTGATGTTGGACGATTGATCAGTCTGAAGCCGTGTATACAATACCTCTTCAAGTTCAGCCTGAGCTTTACCCTGCTGCTTTTCGGTTAAAAATCTCCAGTAAATACTGCTTAAACTGCTTGTTACAATTCTCAAAACAAGCTCGTTCTCTTCCGTCCGAATTCCTTTTAAAAAACAATTAAAAGCAGCAGGAACCGAAATGTTTCCTGTTAAAGTGTTTTCGTAAAGATTACTGTAACCTGAAGCTCTTGCAGTTTCATCTCTCAGGTTTGATATATAATTCAACTCATTGCCGTCAAGCGGAAAAACACCATATCCAAAGCCATCGTAATTGTAAATAACAGCCGAAGGTTTATCAAGCCCCAGTGCTTCTTGCAGCAACAGATTTTTATCTTTAATACTTGCATTTATTATCTTGACATTATCCGGATATACAAAACCAATCTGAAAAACCTGAGGCCATATATTATTTGATTCATCCTCAGCTTTCTGCTGGATCTCAAATTGGACAATTCGGTTTTTTGAATCGTACCGAATTTTATCTGAAAAAATAGCCCTTCCTGATTTTTTTACCCAAACCTCGCTCCATCTCTTCATATCCAGCGGAGTTTCTGCATCGAGTATCTCGATAAGATTATTCCAGTCAGCATTATCGTTGGCATATTTATGAATGTATTTTTCAATTCCTCTTTGAAAAGCTTCTGGTCCCATTGTAGCTTCAAGCTGGCGCATCATTATTGGGGCTTTATAATAAATAATTCCTCCGTAGAGCGAGCCTGCATCTTTTAAATTCGCAAGATGCTGTTTAATTGGATGCGTTCCCAAAGACCTGTCCTCAGCATAAGCACCTGAATAATTAGCTGTAAAAAACTGCAGATTGTGATTTATCTTCGGAAAAATTGGGTTCATGATTTTATCGGCCATAAAGTTGGCAAAAACCTCTTTCATCCAGACATCATCAAACCATCTCATGGTTACCAGATCACCAAACCACATGTGTGAAGTTTCGTGGGCGATGAGCTTGGCGCGGTTTAATTTTTCGCTGTCTGTTGCAGTTTTATCTAAAAATAAGCTTGGTTCTCTGTACTGAATTGCGCCCACATGCTCCATTCCTCCATATTGAAAAACAGGAATTGACGCAAAATTAAGTTTTTGAAACGCAAATTTATAATGAGTATATTTTTCCAGAAAATCTAAAGACTGCTGATGAAGTTTGAAAACGGTATCAGTGCTATACTGGATCTTTTCCGCATTGTTCTCCCTATAAAACATTGTCATTTCTAGACCAGGCTTCTTTGTTACGCTTTTGAACTTTCCGGCTACAAAGGAAAACAAATATGTACTCATTTTATCTGATTCTCCAAAGATATAGGTGATACAATCTGTTTTCTCTACTTTCTCTTTCACAGCTGCTCCGGCCAAAACGGACCAGTCTTGAGGAACTGTAAGAGTCAGGTTATAGACCGCTTTAATATCAGGCTGGTCAAAACATGGAAATAAAGTACTGGCACGATCCGGCACCAGTAAAGTGTATAGAAATTCATCATTACGGTTTAATGATAAATTACCTGCTGTAAAGGAAATTGAAATATTATTTGTTCCTAAAATCAAAACCGATGAAGAAATTACAATGTGCCCGTTTTCATGAACAATGGTCTGGCTTTTACCATTTACCGTAAGTGATTTTATATTTTTAGTTTTTTCTTTGAAATCCAGCAATAAGGGTTGATTTAAATCAGCTAAAGTTACTTGCAGATTAAGATTAGAATTGATGTCCTGATCTTTCTTTTTTGGAATTTCAAATGAAATCTCATAGATAACATTGGAGATTTGCTTTTTTCTAAAATGCGCGAGAACTTCTGAGACCCCGTTCTCTAAATATGGATTTTTATTTGAGTTTGACTGTGAATAACCAAGCGTATTGAATGCATAAAAACAAAAAAAAATGTAAAAAATTTTCATCTGTAAAGAAATTTTAGATTCACTGACACTACATGCATAAATATTAATTTTCATTCTTACTATTCTTTAGAAGCCAAATAACGTTCTGCGTCAAGGGCAGCCATACAGCCGGTTCCAGCAGCAGTAATTGCCTGACGGTATACGTGATCTGCAGCATCTCCGGCTACAAAAATACCTTCAACATTAGTTCTCGATGTTCCCGGAATATTGATGATATAACCCGTTTCGTCAAGAGAAATATAATCTTTAAAGATATCCGTATTTGGTTTGTGGCCAATCGCTACGAAAAATCCCGTTGCAGGAATTTCAATAACATCACCTGTAGTTTTATTTAAGGCTTTAATGGCGTGAACTACATTATTATCTCCTAAAACTTCAACTGTATCGTGATTCATTAAAATCTCGATGTTCTCTGTTTTACGAACACGTTCTTCCATAATTTTGGAAGCTCTGAATTTCTCGCTTCTTACCATCATCGTTACTTTTTTACAAAGTTTAGATAAGTAATGTGCCTCTTCAAATGCCGAATCTCCTGCTCCGACAATCACAACTTCCTGATTGCGGTAGAAAAATCCGTCGCAGACAGCGCAGGCAGACACCCCACCGCCCATATTTAAATAATGCTGTTCTGATGGTAATCCTAAATATTTAGCCGAAGCTCCTGTAGAGATAATAACCGTTTCACAGTGCAGTTCAATAGCATCATTAATCCAAACTTTATGAATATCTCTAGAAAAATCAACTTTTGTTGCCCAGCCGTCACGGATATCAGCCCCAAAGCGTTTCGCCTGGTCTTGGAGCTGCACCATCATTTCAGGACCTGTAACTCCATCCACATAGCCTGGAAAATTCTCCACTTCATTTGTTGTCGTCAATTGGCCGCCAGGCTGCGTTCCCTGATATAAAACTGGATTCATGTTTGCCCTTGCAGCATAAATGGCTGCTGTGTAACCTGCCGGTCCGGAACCTATAATCAGGCATTTAATTTTTTCAATGGTATTTGACATTGTTTTTTAATTAAAGAAGTGCTTTTGAAAAGCACATATTAGTTTATTAGTTGAGATATAAGTCAATAATATTTTATAATAAAAAAGAGCTGTTGGCAAGCAGCTCTTCTGCGTCTTTCACAAACATCAACAACTCATTTCCTGGAGGAAATAGATGAAAGACAACTATTAAAATTTGTTAAACGGAACTGCCATTCCTATTAAATTAATCCAATTGATTTTATTTATCCTGAACAAAAATTTGCTTTAAAACAATGGACGGCTCTTTGCTGATCATTTCCAAGATTTCCCGCTTTTTCAATTTTCTGAAATTTTTCTGTCTTTTCCAGTATTTCTTAAATAATGCCAGTGTATCCATCTTAATTGTATTAAATATTAAACCATTCAGAGATTATTTCTTTCTCAGCAGCTAAACCTGCCAAATGAAGAAATTCATTTTTCCTATCATCGTAAGAGTAAGCCATCTTCCAATGTTCTGCGTGTTTGGCAACTTGCGCAATAGCATCACAAATAAATTCGATTTCATTATTGGTCATAGTTGGATGAATGGACATTCTGATCCATCCTGGTCTTTCTACTAAACAGCCTTCTAGTATCTTTTCTTCTATTGATTTTGATAAAGAAGCGTCTACATTCAATAGATAATGGCCATAGGTGCCGGCGCACGAACATCCGCCTCTGGTCTGTATACCAAAACGGTCATTAAGCATCTTAACAACTAAATTATAATGGACATCTTCAATATAAAAAGAAAACACACCCAGGCGATCAGTATGATTTTTAGCTAAAATGTGAAGATTTTCTATTCTAGAAAGCTTATCAAAAATAACAGCATTAAGCTCATGCTCACGTGCCAGAATATTATCAACGCCCATCTTTTCCTTTAGCTTTATAGCCATAGCTATTTTTATTGTCTGCAGAAATCCTGGTGTTCCTCCATCCTCCCTGGTCTCTATATCATCAACATAATCTCTGTCTCCCCAAGGATTGGTATACGAAACTGTACCTCCTCCGGGATGGTCCGGAACTAAATTTTTGTACAGTTTCTTATTGAATATCAGCACTCCTGCAGAACCTGGTCCTCCAAGGAATTTATGTGGAGAAAAAGTAATCGCATCCAAATATTCGCTTTCTTCTAAAGGGTGCATATCAATCGTGATATACGGGGCCGAACAGGCAAAATCTACAAAACAGAGCCCGCCATGTTTATGTAATAACGATGCAACCGCATGGTAGTTAGTCCTAATGCCCGTAACATTGGAACAACCAGTGATCGCAGCTATCTTTATAGGAACATATTTGTATTTTTCAAGCAGTTTCTCTAAACTTTCTAAAGAAGGCAGGCCGTTTTCATCGGCCGGAATTACCTCAACCTTTGCTATGGTTTCCAGCCAAGAGGTTTGATTTGAATGATGCTCCATGTGTGAGACAAAAACGATTGGCTTCAATGCCTCTGGCACCGCAGTATAACTTTTGAGGTTTTCGCTGACCTTCAATCCCAAAATACGCTGAAATTTATTGATAACGCCGGTCATTCCCGTACCCTCTGTAATTAAAATATCATCCTCTGATGCATTCACATGATGCTTGATAATTTGCCTCGCATCATGGTAGGCCAAAGTCATCACCGATCCTGTAACTGCAGTTTCCGTATGCGTGTTAGCTACGAAAGGACCTACATTGTGTAATAGCTTATCTTCAATAGGTCTGTATAGTCTTCCACTAGCTGTCCAATCTGCGTACGTAATTTTCTGGATACCGTAAAGGGATTCAAACTCCTGCTCAACTCCCACAATACCTTCACGGAAAGGTGCAAAATAGGCCTCTAAGCTGCCGGGAACGGTTTCTAAATTCATATCCTGATTCAAATTATTGTTGGTTTGTTTCATAACAACTATCTCAAAGAAAAATATTTAATTCTCTGGTGTCATGCCGGAAACTAATTATATTTTTAATTCATTAAATAATGTTATCAATCTGTCTTCAGAAGGTCTTGGAGCCAGAGCATCCACAATTTTTCCATCTGGATCCAATAAAACAAAACGAGGAATCGCAGTTATTTTATAAGCTTGCAAAAAATCAGACTGTACACTTTTTGGGGCAATAAGCTGTACTCCTGTTAACTGCTGGTCTTGAACCATTGTCTGCCATTTGTCATGGTACTTTGGTTCATCAATTGATATACTTACAAATTCAATATTTTTATCGTGATATTTTTTTTCCAATTCTTTTAAGAAAGGAATTTCTGCCTTGCAGGGCCCGCACCAGGTAGCCCAAAAATCAATATAAACATATTTTCCTTTCAGATCATCCAGCGATGTAGTACCGCCTTTATGATTTTCATAATTTACAAACTTTGGCGATGCACTCCCCTTCGCCAGCACCGTCTTTACAAATACCTTTTCTTCGTAGGCAGAATTCAGATAACTTCTAAATCCAGTGATTTGATCTGACTGCTGCTTTATGAAATCCGGATCTAAATTTTTGGTTCCTTTTAATAGAGTTTCATAGTTGCCTACCATCTCATTGACTTTATTTTCAAAGCTTTTTCTGTCTAAGTCAAAAAGTGCTTCATCGTTTTGAGTTTTATTAAGCAGTATTAATTTGCTTAAATAAACATTTGCTTCAGAACCTTTCCCGCTGTAGGTAATAGTTTCATCAAACTGTTTGGCGTCTACAGAAACTTTCAAATCACTTCCATTTTTTAAATAGATGTACTTTTGCTGTTTCCCATCAAACAAAAAATAGCTTCCTGCAACGACTTTAAGAGTATCAGAAAATGTTCCGTCCTGCTTAACGGCAATTTTTTTCCTGAACTTATCTCCCATAATCATTAAAGAATCGGAGTTTTTATTTGCAATTTTTCCTGAGATAGCGGCGTAATTTTTCTGAGCCTGTACCTGAATTGCTGACAGGGAGGCTAAAGCTGTTAATAGAAATACTATTTTTTTCATTTTTTTTATTTTTTGTAGTTCAAAATTCCTTCTTTTAGCCAATTATAATATTCATCAACATTCGGGGTGTAGGCCACAGGTATGTTTAGGTTTTCTTGATTTTCATCGATTAGTACATAAAATGGCTGCGAATTGGCTTTGTACTTTATAGTCTGCATTTCACTCCATTTCTGTCCAATATATTTTAATTTTTTACCAGGATTTAACTGGGAATCTACTATTTCATCGGCTTCTAATTTTCGCTTGTCATCAACATACAGTGAAATTAGAACTACATCATTTTTGAGGATATGCAAGACTTTGTCATCCGGCCATACATTCTGCTCCATTTTTCTGCAGTTAACACATGCCCATCCCGTAAAATCAATCATCACTGGCTTTCCTACCTTCTTAGCATAGGCAACACCCTTTTCATAATCATCGAAAGCAAGAATATCATGAGGTGCCAGTAAATGGGCTCCCTCGGGGATTTCGGCCTTAGCAGACGAAGAGGAAGAATCTGAAGATCCTTTAGCACCAACACCATAAGGCGATTCACTGTACTGCTGCGGCGGAGGAAACGCACTGATTAAATTTAAAGGCGCTCCCCAAAGACCCGGAACCATGTAAATGGTAAACGATAAGACGAGAAGACCCAGGCTTAGTCGTCCCACAGAAATATGATTTAATGGGGAATCATGCGGTAAGGTTAATTTTCCAAATAAATAAAATGCCAATGCACCAAAAACTGCAATCCAAATAGCCAGAAACACCTCACGCTCTAATAAGTGTGCCTGTACCACCAAATCTGCATTAGAGAGAAATTTAAAAGCTAAAGCCAATTCTAAAAAGCCTAAAACAACTTTAACTGTATTTAGCCATCCGCCAGACTTTGGAAGGGCGTTCAGCCATCCGGGAAAAGCAGCAAACAAAGAAAAAGGAAGTGCTATGGCAAATGAAAATCCAAACATTCCCACTATAGGTGCAATACCTCCCTTAGAAGCTGCCTGAACTAAAAGTGTTCCCACAATAGGACCAGTACATGAGAATGAAACAATTGCCAATGCCAGCGCCATAAAGAAAATCCCGATAAGACCTCCTCTATCAGCTTGAGAATCAACTTTATTAGCTAACGAATTTGGCAGAATAATTTCAAATGCCCCTAAAAATGAAACTGCAAAGACCACCAGCAGGATAAAAAATATAATATTAAACCAGACATTTGTAGACAATGCATTTAAAGAATCTGCACCAAAAACAGCTGTTACAATTGATCCAAGCAGGACATAAATTACAATAATTGATAAACCATATATTGTAGCATTACGAATACCCTGAGCTTTGTTTTTACTTTGTTTGGTAAAAAAACTAACCGTCATAGGAATCATAGGAAATACGCATGGTGTCAGCAAAGCTGCGAAACCCGATAGAAAAGCCAGAAAGAAAATAGACCACAATCCCTGCTCGGTATCCTCCTGATTTGCTTCATGGCGGGTGCTTATTTGATTTAATTCAAGAGCTGCAGACTTTTTTGGAGCAGAAATAGCCGCTTCCATTAAATTAAACTTTAAATCAGCTTCTGCCGCTGGAAGCGATTTTGTGTTATCTGCCGCCATAAATTCCACCATTGCAATAAGGCTTGTCTGCTTTCCTGTCACCTCTATTTTCTGTTGAAAAGTAGCTGTGCCTGTAAAATATTTTACACGCTTCTTAAACACAGGGTCTGTAACATTCTTTCCCTCCTGCTCGGCAGTATTACCTATAATTTTAAAAGCACCCCCATTATCATCAAAAATAAAACTAGTGGCGGAAGGTCCGTCTTCTGGAACATTCTGCGAATAAATATGCCATCCATTTTCGATAGAAGCCGTCGCAGTCACTACGAATTCGTTATCAGATATTTTTTCAACGGAAGTCGTCCATTTTACCGGACTACCCTTTTGTGCCATAGCTGCTGCCATTGAAAGGAATAGAAACGTAATAAATTGTAATTTTCTCATGCTGTTGCTGACTGTTTATTTTACGTTGAAAACTAGATTTTCCTCTGTTGGAGGCAGACAACGGGTATTATCACAAACCATGAATTCAACAGTAGCATTTATTTTAAATCCTGTCTTTGATTTTAGTTTTATACGCTGTTTGAAAGATGCTTTATTTTCAAAATATTTAATCTGCATATTAAAAATGGGATCTTGTACAGTATGCCCCTTATCCTCTGAAGTGTTTCCTTTTTTAAGATAGCTGCCATTTCCTTCAAAAGTAAAACTCGTTGCTACCGGACCATCTTTTGGCGCACTTTGGGAATACAAATGCCAACCTTTTTGAATCGTTGCCGTGGCGATCAGCTCGTATTCAGTCGATGATATTTTCTTTACTGAGGAGGTCCATTTTACAGGCTCCACTATTTGTGACTGTACCTGACCTGCCACTATAAATACTAGGAATAATATTAATTTCTTCATTTTTTCTTTTTGTAATTTTTAATCTCTATATTTTTTTAAAGAGCTGTTTTTCAACAGCTCTTTCTGTCTTTCAGAATGCTTACTAATTCAAATTCTAAATAAAAGACAATGGTATATTTTATTGCAGAGGTTTGCCATTTTGATCCAGCGAACCTGCCTTAATTACAATCATTTTATCCAGCTGAATATATTTTTTGATAGCGTCGTTAACTTGCTGAAGGGTAACTTTTTCTATATCTTTTGGAAATTGCTCAATGTAAGAAGGTTCTAATCCCTGCTCGAGAAAACCTAAAATAGTACCGGCTGTCCCGCTGGTTGTAGCCATTCCTACTTTAAAACTTCCTATAAGATTGGTCTTTTTGTTTTCTAATTCTTCCTTAGTAATTCCGTCTTTCCACCATTTATTCACCTGAACCATTGTAGCATCTAAACCTTTTTGGAATAAAGCTGGATTGAATGATGCATTAATAAACCAATAACCTCCAGTTGTATTAATACCTCTGACGCTTGAACCGATGTTGTAAGTCAAACCATCATTATCGCGAACTGTCTGCATTAAACGGCCTGCAAAACCAGCACCTAAAGTATAGTTAGCGATGTAAAATGGAATATAATCAGCATCCGCTCTTTTAAGCCCCGTATACTGCCCAATGAATAATTCTGCACTTGGTTTGTCTGCAATTGTAACTACTTCAATTTTACCGGCAGTTTTCGATGTTTCTGAAGACTTTAATGTTTCTGAAACTCCGCCTGTCCAATTTTTAAAAGATTTTTTTAATGAGGTATTTAAATTAGCACCTGCAATATCTCCAACGATCACAAAATGCATTGATGCAGGTCCAAAATATTTTTTATGAAAAGCCTTTACCTCTTCCAAAGTAGCTTTCTGTACATTTGCCAATTCCTCTGCAATAGTGATATTATAATTAGGATTTCCTTTGGCGTATATGGCTTGGCTTAAAGCAATGCTTCCTCTCTGGTTCGGATCGTTCAGCGCTTGTTGTATCTGACCTGTATACTGATCTTTTACTTTATCAAACTCTGATTTATCAAACAAGGGCTGACGTAACTCTTCCGCTAATAATGTAATGACCTGGTCTAAATCTTTTTTCAGACACTTAAAACCAATGCTGATTTTGGTAGGGGAACCATTCACATTAAGATTAACCCCAAGTTTTTGCAGTTTTTCAGAAAATTTAAATTTATCATTAAGTAAAGTACCTGATGACAGCAAATCAGCGGTAAGTGACGGTATCAATGGGTTCTTGGTTTCGTTAACGTAGTTACCCAATGAAATACTTGCTGCAACTGTCACAAAATCCTTTGCTGATGTCTGCACAGAAACTACATCAATTCCTGCTACTTTTTCACGTTTATAAGGTGAATCTGTCTTACTATTTTCTGCAGTTTTGTAGGTGGTATGAACAGGATCCATTAATTCAGCTTCTCCAATTGACGATGCTTCTTCTTCGGTATGAGAATGTTCTTTATCTCTGAAAAAAAATGGTCCGTTTTTAGCAATAAACTGACTTGGATTATTCTGAACCTGGCCAGGATTTGCCCCTGCTTGTTTTGGAATGAAATATCCTATGGTACTTTGATCCTCCACCAGATATTTTTGTGCTACTCGCAAGACATCCGATGGAGTTACTTTTTTAAGCCTGTCAACACCTGTAATGTAATCTGTCCAGTCTCCGGCAGCTATAGCTTCGGTCAGTGATGATGCAATCACTCCTGAACCGTCTCGGCTCAAAATTGTTTGAGCACTGATACTCGCAACAACTCGGTTTATCTCTTCTTGGGTAACACCTTGTTTTTGAATTTGGGCAATGACCTCATTCATTTTACTGTCTATATCTTCATGTTTGGAAGACATTGGAAAACCAACTCCAATAGTAAATAAGCCCACTTCTTTATAATTGCTGGCATCAGCATAGGCGTAAATTCCCATACGGCTGTCCACAAAAGTTTTATTTAGTAATGAAGATGGTCCTGATCCAATTACCTGTGCCAAAACATTTAAAGCCGGAAGATCATCATGTAAAGCACCAGGAATCTTAAAAGCTTTATATACAACTCCAAGTTCACCCGGTCTTTTCAAAACAATTTTACGAGGGCCATACTGTTGAGGCTCTTCCGTATAAGGCTGCGGCATCTTGTGAGGTGCCTTGGTGATCTTTCCAAAATAAGTATCAATTAAGTCAAAAACATTTTCTTTTTTGAAATCACCGATAATAGTCAGTGTAGCATTATCCGGCCAGTAATAGGTATTGTAAAAATTTCGAAGCACCTCTATTGGCGCATTTTCGATATCAGATTTCCATCCTATTGTTGAATGATGATAGGGATGTGCAATGTATGCAGTAGACCATATTTCCTTACTCAATAAGCTGTTAGGATTGTTCTCACCACGCTCGAACTCATTTCGTACTACTGTCATTTCAGCTGCCTTATCTTCATTCAACAATAGAGAATTACGCATCCTATCGGCTTCAATCTGAAGCGCTAAACCAATTTTATCACTAGGCAGGGTTTCGTAGTAATTAGTACGATCATACCATGTGGTCGCGTTTAGTTCGGCACCTGTATTTTGCAGCACATCAGTAATAGTTATACTGCTTTTTTTATTAAATGTAGGGGTACCTTTAAACATTAAATGCTCTAAAAGATGTGTTGATCCTGTATTCCCTAAAACCTCATGCTTAGATCCAACTCTGTAAACAATTTGGACCGTGGCAACAGGAGAAGCATTGTCCTGTAATAATAAGACGCTCATACCATTAGGTTCATACGTGTATTCCTCAATACCACCTAACTCTTTGATTTTCTTAAATTTAACAGAACTGTTTTGCGCTGAAATAAGGGTGCAGAATGCTAGTGAGCAATAGCCCAAGAAGATGTATTTTTTCATTTTATTTTTTTTTGAATTATGAAGTATTAAATAATCATGCAGAACAATCATTTAAAACAAACACTTATTGAGAAGAAAAAAATATTTTTAAAATTCTGCGGCGCTTTTATGCTGCCGCAGAATTTGAACTTATTAATTTTAAATCTGATTAGTTGGCAAAAATTTTCTCAAGTACTTTGTCGAGTTCAGCAGATTCACCTACGTATCTTGCTAACACTTTACCGTCACGGTCTAAAAGAACTTTTGTAGGGAATGCACTTACGCCGTATTCTTTAACCACATCCATTTTATCAACATCTTCGTTATTTAAGACTTGAATCCATGAAATTCCGTCATCGGCAACAGCACGTTTCCATTTTTCTTTATTAGCTTCGAGTGTTTTGCCCTGCTCGTAAGCAATTCCTACGATTTCAAATCCTTTCTCTTTATATTTTGAATAAAGACTTTTGAGATGCGGATGACTTGCTCTGCACGGACCGCACCAGCTTCCCCAAAAATCAAGCAGAACATATTTTCCTTTGAGAGTTTCAAGGCTCACAGTCTCACCATTAATGTCCTTTTTTGAAAATGGAATTGCAGTTTTCCCAACGTTGGTTGCTTCAACGCTTTTAATCTTATCAGCAATCATTCTTCCATAATAACCGCTTTTATATTCTTTTCCAAGGCGGTTAAATTCTGTCTGCAGCACATCTATATTCACACTGTTTATTTTGCTTGTTAAAAAATACATGCTTAAATGTGAATTGGGATAATCTTTAATGAATTGATCCTGAATCTTATTACTGTCTTCATAGATTCTAGTACTTGTTTTGTAATAGTTCATGACAGCTGCAGAATCTTTCTGTTTGTCAGGATATATTTCCTTTGTTGCAGCCCATTGTTCAGCGGAAAGAATATTTTCTTTTTCTCTGATTTTAGACCAGTCTGCATTTGCTGCTCCGCCTTTTACAGTTGCAGCATAAATTTTATCGGCCTCCCCTTCAATGTTTATGACTTCATTTGATAAGAAGAATTTTAAAACAGGACCCGGAATGTATCCGCCCTCCATTTTTATAGAAAGTGCGGGATTATTTCTCCATGCTAAATAAGCTACAGTTGGTTCTTTTACTTTTCCTTTCAGTATGATGATTCCTTTTTCGATAGTAGCACTGGAATCAACTACTATGTTACCACCATCATAATAGGTAAGTGAAATTTTATAATTCGCCGCATTTTTAAATTTTGCTTTTATTACATAACCATCTGTTGCCTTTTGCTGCGCAAATGAACTGAAAAACGACAACAGGACAATTAGAATTATGTATTTGTTTTTTTTGTACATGATATTTATTTAATTAATTTATTGATATTATGGGTTGTTATCCATCCCTGGATTTTGATTTATTACCTTTTCTGGAAATTTCAATGTTAATCTATCTTCTGTAAGGGTATAAGTTCCGCTTACATTACCATTTTCATCGTATAAAACGTGGGTAAAGTCAATAGTTTGTTTGTAAATTGGATCTACAGAAAGTCTACGCATATCAAACCATCTGTATCCCATAACAGAAAACTCTCTGATACGCTCCTCTAAAATAAATTTAACTAACTCCTGCTGATTAGAAGCTATAGCTGAAGGCACAGCCATGTCGGTCAAAGGCATTCGGTTTTTACGCAGCGTTTCTACATCTGTAACAGCAGCAGATAAATTGTTCAATCTTGCTTCACACTCAGCTCTCAACAGATAAAGATCAGGTACAATAACACCTATTTGGGTAGATGAAGGACCAACTCTTCTTAACATGCCGTTTGGATAGTCTGCCCCGAAAAATGCATTTCGGGCAAAGAAATTAAGTCTTAAATCAGAAGCTTTGTACAAAGATGTTGTCTTTGGTGAAAGCACAACCTCATTATCTGCAAATGCCCAGGTATTTGAAAATTGCTTTGTAAAAACAATTTCTTTATTATTAGGCATTGCCGGGTAAGCTGGTCCAAACATTCCAATTGGCATGAACGCACCGCCAGCACTAAAATTCGCATTATAATCATACAATCCTAAATTATCTTGTCCATTAGACAAGCTGGCAATAGCTTCATTCAAATATGGAACTGCCTTATCATACTGTCTCATAAAAATGTAAACCTTTGCCAGAATACTCTGAGCAGCAGCTTTGGTCATACGGATACGTGAAGAACTTACTGCCGGCAAGTTTGGAATTGCCGCCGTAAGATCGCTGACAATAAAGTCGTATACTTCTTTTACTGATGCTCTCGAAAAATCTGTTAAGGTCACATCTGCATCGGTAACAATTGGAAATCCTGGATCTGAAGCTGAAGTACTTTCATTATAAGGTTTCCCATAATAATTAATTAGTAAAAAGTAAGTCCATGCTCTTCCTGCCAAGGCCTCTGCTCTCAACGCCTGCTTTTGCTGCTCTGTACCTCCTGAGGAATTTAAAACTTCGTTTATAATAACATTATATGCATAAACATTGGTCATAGGACCGTCCATCTCTACAGCATCTTCATTAGGCTGGTAAACATCACCCTCATAACGAAAAAATCTTTGATGGCGTAAGGTCGTACCATCGAAATAAGGCTTGTATGCTGCAACCTCATCTCCCATGATTACTTGTGAAGCGCCTACACCGTAAGCTAAGCTAACATTGACAAAATTGAAATTTGTAAGAGCTAAATTGTAATCGGCGGTAGTTTTTAAGATTATCCTTTGCTTTGGAGTTACTTCTAAAAATTCTTGGTCACATGAGGTAAATCCTATCATAACAATTAAGATCAGAACGGATTTTATATGTAATATTCTATTTTTCATCTTTAAAATTATTTAGGGATTAGAATGATATGTTAGCTCCGAGAGTTAATGACTCCTGATTTACCTTCAGATTTCTCACACCATAGTTGGCATATTGAAATTCTGGATCTATACCATAGTCATTTGCTTTCCATAACATAATATTTGACATTTGGACTCTAAGCGAAATTGCATCGGCACCAATCGACTTTATTAAAATTGATGGCAGATTGTAGGATAGTGTGATATCTCTTAACTTAATATAAGATGCATCCAGAACATTGATATCAGCATAAGTATAATATGTAACATCTCTTCTAGTATCGCTTATTGATGAATTAGAAACATATGAAGGTACAGTAGCTGTGGCTTCGTCACCAGGGTTTATCCATCTGTCTACAAATTCTGAATGCACATTTCCTCTTGTAAAACCTCCGTTAAATACATTTTCAGTATCCAATCTTCCAGTATAGAACTGATTGACATCTCTTCTCATCACATGTCCTAAATTATAGACTGCGTTGAAATTTAAACCGAAATCTTTATAGCTGAATGAATTAGATATTCCTCCACTCCATACTGGCTGATATGTCCCCTTATAAACAACATCATCAGGTGTTGAAATATTTCTCTCCTTTGAAACAGTTCCATCAGCTAAATGTATTAAAGGATCTCCTTCTGCATCCAGACCTGCATATCGGTATGCAAATACTGAAAAGGCAGGATAACCCGCAGCAAATTGCTGTTGAATTCTTTGACCTCCGGTTGTAACAGGATTTATATTGTTAAGGCTGGTAATTTCGTTTTTGTTATAGGCCATTGTAAAGATGGTCGACCAGCTGAAATTCTGATTTTTATAGTTTAAAGAATTAAGAGTAACCTCGATTCCTCTGTTTTCCATGTCCCCATAATTTCCAATTACAGACGAATATCCTGAAAACACGTTAGTTGGAAGCTGCCCTATTAGATCCTGCGTCTTCTTTCTGTATACATCAATGGATCCGCTTAAACGGTTATTAAATACAGTAAAATCCAAACCAAAATTTATATTTTCGGTACTTTCCCAAGTTAATTTTCTATTGGCTGGTGTTGCCAATGTCAATCCTACACCTCCTGGCAAAAACCCGCCTCTAACTGATTGGTAAATATCTGAAGATGCAGCAATTCCAGGAAGTGGAGAATTTCCTGTTATTCCATAAGTACCGCGTAAAGCTAAATTATTAAGCCAAGTTGGCCTGCCCATAAAATTTTCATTGCTTAAAATCCATTTTCCACCAACACTCCATACCGGACGATTCTGAGCTGATTTATCTATTCCAAATAAATTACTTTGGTCAATACGCCAGCTTCCATTAACAGCATATTTTCTGTCAAACATATAAGAACCATTTGAGTAAAAAGATTCAAATCTTGAAATACTTTCAGCTTCATTATACATATCATTTCTTAGTATACTTGTACCAAAATAATTTGGCATAACCGTATTAGCAATACCAGTGTTCTCAAGTGTTGCATAATCAATAGATCCGTACGTTAAAAGATCTTGATTATACCCTCTAACAGTAGTTCTATTGCTTCTTAAGACTCTTTCCTGTGATTCATGTCCTCCCAAAATAGACAGCGTATGCAGGTCATTGTTCCAGCTTTTATTGAAAGTCAATTGATTTCTAACTGTCCAGTTTTGCTGATTTTGATCCTCTGTTGTGTATCTTCCTCCTTCAGCAGGCAGATAATAAACAGGAGTGGAACCAGCAGTTGGGGCAACGGTAAACTGAACAACTTCATTTCTTACCAGGTAGCTGTTGGTATCATCATAACTTCTAATGTCATTATATCCTTTAATGAAGCCGTATACACCTTCAAACTTTAAATCCTTTAGTATATTGATATTTACTCCTCCAATAATACGATTCAATAAAGAATTGCTTTTGGTATAACCTAATTCTAACTCATCTAAAGGATTATAATTTAAATCGATTCTGCTTCGCTGCTGGAAATCTAATCTGGTATCTTCAGCTAGAATCCCCATATAGGGCATCGAAATGTTACTGCCATTTGAATCGCGAAACAATTGATATGGAAGAAAACGACTGTCTACGGTTATAGGTCTTTTAGAAGAAGCAACAGTATTTGTTAGATCTGTTATCAAATACATGCTAATATTATCATTGAACTTAAAATCATGACGAAGATTGATTTTATACGAATTGTTTTTCTCTCCAGGCTGGTTAGACTGCTCATTTGTAGCAGCTAGTGATCCGTAGAACGAGTGTTTGTCACCACCGCCCGATAGAGAGAGACTGTGATTAGTAAGCATTGCATTACGATACCATAAATCTTCAATCTGTCTAACATTGTTTATCGAAGCCAAACTATCTAAACGCGTATTTGCCTGAGCTTCTGAAATTAAACCTCTGTTTTGATCATATAAAATTTGTTCGTGAGGTGTAACTCCCTTACTTCCTGTATTTGTATAAGAAGAAACGGTGCTCCAAGGATAAGTCACCGGGTCAAAAACATCTCTTGCGGCCTGGATATACTGCTGGCTGTTTAAAACAGGCATATAATTCAGATTTGGCTTACCTTGAAAACTTGTAAAGCCGTCATATCTTACCTTTAACTTATGATTATTTTTTCCTTTCTTAGTTGTAATAACAATTACGCCATTTGAAGCCCTTGCTCCCCAGATTGATGATGCACTTGCATCTTTCAAAACAGTTACATCCTGCACATCCTGTGGATTGACAAACGAAACATCATCGTAGGCAACTCCGTCAATTACAACAAGTGGATTTCTATTGGTACCTAAATATGAATTTGGGTCTTCCGGATTCTGAATTCCTATTGTTGATAATCCCCTAACAAGAAAAGGGTTTTGCGAAGAACTAGGTGAGTTATTAATCGTAAGACCTGCAACCAAACCATCTAGTCGCTGTAAAATATTCATACTATAAGATCTGCTCTCTACAATATCCATGTTCGGTTTTGAAAATGATCCTGCCGTAGTTTGTTTTGACTGTGTATAATATCCTGTAAGCACGACCTCGCCCAGCTCACTTACTTCTTCTGCCAGCACAACATTTAATTGCGTTTCCGAATCTACTTTAACTGATTGGGGTTTATAACCTACATAACTAAATACCAAAGTATGTCCTTTTTGTACAGAAATACTGAAGCCCCCGTCAAAATCAGTAGTTACGACTTTCTTAGTTTCCTTAATCATAACGTTAACGGCCGGCAGCGGCATTCCCTTAGAATCTATAACTTTACCTTTTACAATAATTTCTGCAAAATCAGCTGACGTTGGTACGGAACTCTTCTTTATTACCTGATTGACTATTATTGTATTGTTTGAAGATTCTTCAAATTTAAAATTGCCCTGCGCAAGTGTTTTTTCTAAAAGTTTCTTTACAGTTAATACCCCTTTTTCCAGCTGTATTTTTGGCATATCGTCAAACATATCAGAACGATACACAAATCGATAGTCAGTTTGCTGCTTAATTAATTCAAATACTTGGTCTACAGTAACGCTTTGGCTGCTTTTAATGACAATTTTAGCATTTTGTGACAACATTTTATCAGGCGTAAAACTGAAAAATGTCAGCGATAGAAACAGAATAAATGCTCGCATAATAAAAGTTAGGACGCTTTTTTTCCTAATGGAAAAAGCATTGGTTAATTTAAATTCCATAAATTTGTTTTGGTTTTGGGTTAATCTTTTGGTTAATCATAGGCCGCTGAGGGGAAAGTAGGTTTGTATTTTTGCGGATCCTTGCCACTTTTCCCTTTACATTCTTTTAATAAAATGTTATAGTCTTTTCTTTTATCTCATATGGTATCTTATTGGTTTTATTAATAATTGTTAAAATTTCCTCTATCTTTTGATTTCTATCTAGAATTCCGTTGAAGGTTATCTTCTCAAGATCTTTATTTTCAAATATTACTTTTATATCATACCATCTTGATAATACTTTCATAATATCTTTTAATGTCATGTCATTAAAGGCAAAGACTCCTTCTTTCCATGAAATTTCATTATAAACATCTATAGACGAAACTTTGACTCCACTTGTATTTCGATTCAAAGTAAGTCGGTCGTTAGGTTTTAAAATTCTAGATGCAGAAGCGCTGGTCAAACTGATTTTACCCTCGACCAATGTGGTATAGATACTGCTTTCATCCTGATAGGCTTTAATGTTGAATTCTGTTCCTAAAACTTCAACATTTTGTCCGTTAGTTGCCACGTTGAAATGAGCGCCCTTATGTTTAGTACTTGGTGAGACATCAAAGTAAGCCTCTCCATACACCAGCTCTACAGATCTTGTGTGGCCATCTTTGAAATTTGTTGGAAATTTTAATTTTGATTCAGAATTCAGCCAAACCTGTGTACCGTCAGCCAGTTTGATAAAATACTGTCCTCCTCTTGGAATTGTAAGATAGTTATCGCCTTCAGCTGCAGTTGGATCATTTTTGTAAATGATTTCCTTTCCATTACTATAAACTCCTTTTGAATTGTATGCCAAACCCTGTCCTAACACAACAGTTCTGCCATTTGCTAGTACCAGGGTTGCTTTATCTGTTCCAGGGGTAATTTCAGATTTTGCCAAAACTGGTTTTACTGGAGAAGCTTTTTTCCAGAAATTTTCTTGAGTTAAAAAAACTGATACACTAAATAGGATTACGGCAGCGGCTGCCGCGTATTTCCAAACGTTCAATCTACGCACCGGCACGCCGACAGCTTTTTGGATTTTTTCCCAGCCTTCCTTTTTATCAATGCTGCGGAGCATTTTCGCCCGCTGCTTGATTAATTTTGGATTTGTCAAATTCTCTTGAATATAGTCCTTATCTGTTTTATCAAAAAGTTCAGATTGATGAAGCGATTCCAGTTCTTCGTTTTTTAATAGAGAAGCAGCAATCCTATTAGAAAGTTCAATTATTTTGGTTAAAATTGTCGCCATATAAACAGTTATTTATAGTAAGACGACAAAAAGTGATTTGGGGGTTAAAAAAAATTACATTTTTTTTAAAGTATTTTATTTTATGGTTAAATTTTCGCAATGAAATCCAAACATTATTACTTATAAAACAGGCTAACTCCTAATTTCAAAGATAAAAGCGATTAAAATAAAATAATCTTTAAGTAAAGGTTTCATTCTTTTATAAGCAATTTTTTTTTGGGCTTTTATGGTATTCAGCGAGATTCCAAGTTCTTCAGCAATCTCTGCATTATTCATTCCTTTAATACTTAATTTTATTATTTGGGCACATTTTTTAGGAAGTGTATCTATTGCTTTTTCAATAATTACGGACGTCTCTGAAATAACAACTTCACGTAAAAAAAAAGGATCTGTCTGCCAATCTGCTACATCTTCTTTGGCTAGAGATTGTGTTGATCTGAAATAATTGCTTTTTAAATAGTCTAAGGATCTGTTTTTTACTGCGGTATATAAATAGGATTTAATAGAATTTTCATTTTTAAACTCTATTTTGTCCTCCCATATTTTAATAAAGACTTCCTGTACAATATCCTGGGCAATATCAAGACTTTCAACATACTTGTTGGAAAACAGACATAGCGAAGAATACATCGTATCATAGATACTCTTATATTCCTTTAATGTTAAAGTCTGTATTTCCATAAGTTTAAAAGAAAGTATTTAAAGACTGGCCAGCTAAATTTAATTGCTAAAATATAAGTTCTCAAATTTAATGTTCACTTAACTTATTATTTCGATGCTAAGATATTATAAAATATTAATTTGAAAATTTAAGATTACTTTTTCCACTTCCCTTACTAAATAAACTGAAAAGGTGAATTATCTAATTGATAAAAAATTATCAATTTAATGATTATTTAAAATTATTAAACTTATTAAAGTTTTTATTCTACAAAATCGAAGTACTTCCCAATGACCTAAGAAAAAAAATATTTTTTGATTTTCTTTGTTTTAAACTTCTAAAAGTTGAAAAATCCCTAATAGAAACGTCAGTAAAAGATTAAAAAAAAAATTAAAAAACGTCGGAAAGATATTTTGTCCAACATCATAGTATAATAAATGGCATTGACTGATTAAAATTGTATTTTAATGAATGCTTAAAAACGTTTAATTCTGCTGTCTGTATTCCTTTGGAGAATAACCAACATGTTGTTTAAAAAAGCGAGAAAAATGCTGGGGATACTTAAACCCGAGCTCATAAGCTATTTCGTTAACTGATTTACCAGGTGTGAAAATTTTTTCTTTTGCTAAATCTAAAATTTTCAACTGTATATATTCGAGGGGAGTTTTACCAGTTTCTTTTTTCACCAAGTCTCCGAAGTAGTTGGCGGAAAGATGAAACTGATCTGCAAAGTAAGTAACAGTTGGCATCCCGATCTTTTGAGGATTTTCAGTTTCAAAATAGGAATTTAAAAGCGATTCAAACTTTGTTAGTATATCTGCATTATTATTATCGCGAGTTATAAACTGCCTGTCATAAAACCTTACACAATAACTGAGGAATAATTCAATATTTGAAACTATTAAATGTTTACTATGCTTATCAACCGGCTGTTTAAGTTCAAATTCAATCTTTTTGAAACACTCCATAACAATTTGCAACTCATTTTCACTAAGATGTAAAGCCTCGTGTACATCATAAGAAAAAAAAGTATGATCTTTAATACGCTGTGCAAGTGAGGTACCTCTAATTAAGTCAGGATGAAACACCAAAGCAGATCCTTGCGGTTTAAATTCATCCTGCGATTCCACAGACATTATTTGGCCTGGAGCAATAAAAACCAATGTCCCATCCTGATAATCATAGTAATTTCTCCCGTACTTTAGTTCACATCCGTTACCATACTTAATCGAAACGGCATAAAATTCAAAAGCAAAAGTACCGGATACCACGGATTTTTCCTGAGGCTTTAGCACAGAAAAATCAACTACATTCACAAGTGGATGAAAGGTTTTAACACCTATCAGCTTATTATATTCCGCAATAGTTTTTATATTAATAATACTTTCCATCTCTTTAATTTTTAAACAAATATAAGTACTAATCCTCAGTGTATTATGTTTTTACTGCCTGACCTGTAAAAGTGGTATAAAGTTCTGTAATTAAGGTACGAATTGACAATTCAATTAGCTTGAACTTTGCATCATCAATTAAAAATTACAGCTAAAATGGAAAAAGTAAAATTAAATAATGGTATCGAAATGCCGGTTTTGGGATTTGGTGTAATGAAAATTATGGGAGCTGAATGCGAACAGGCCGTTATCGACGCAATAGACGCGGGATATCGCTTATTTGACACTGCAGAACTATACGGAAATGAAGAAGCAGTAGGCAATGGAATCAAAAAAAGCGGCATCGCAAGGGAAGAATTGTTTATCACCACCAAATTTGGCAGTAAAGAAGCTGGCTACGAAAAAACTATGGCAGCATTTGAAAAATCACTTTCCGCATTGCAGTTAGATTACATTGACCTTTATCTTATACATCAGCCATTTGGAGATATATTTGGCTCTTGGAGAGCCATGCAGGATTTGTATAATGATGGAAAAGTTAAAGCAATAGGTGTCTGTAATTTTTTACCTGATCGTATAATGGATTTAATAACTAACAGCGGTTTTACACCGGCAGTAAATCAGATAGAAACACATCCATTTCACCAGCAAATTGAAAACCATCAATTTTTGCAAGATAATGGCGTGCAAATTGAAGCATGGGGACCATTTGCTGAAGGTATCAATGATATGTTTAATAATGAAGTACTTGCATCCATTGGAGCTAAGTACAGCAAAACAACTGCTCAGGTAATATTACGCTGGTTAACTCAAAGAGGGGTGGTTGCAATTCCTAAATCTTCTCGTAAAGAAAGAATGATCGAAAATATACAGATTTTTGATTTTAAGCTCTCTGATGATGATTTACAAAAAATTCAAGCTTTAGATACGAAAGAAAGTGTATTCTTTAACCATCGTGATCCTGCTATCGTAAAATGGATGAGTGAATACGCGTGGTTAAATAGCCAAACCTAATCCATCTTTAAAGAATTTTGAAAATCTACTTGATCCTTAGCTTTTAAATAACCTTTAATAAGGGATTAAGCAAGGATTAAACTAAGTTACAAATATTATTTTTTTTATAGGAGACGGCTACACATGTCGTCTCTCACAATTCAGAATTTACAAAGTCTCATTGCTCAGGGTTCGGATGGCGGAGCGATCAAAATATTTTTTAATCATAAGTATTCAGTATTTTTAATATATTTGTTATACAAAAAGAATAATACTACAGCCATTAGTTAGTATTTTAAGTTTTGTGAAAGATTTAATATTGAAATAGTAAAATTTGAATTTGGTGCAGAATCGGTGCACTGAGGTTCAAGACAAAAATAAAGGTGGCATTTACAGCGGTTTCAGGCGTAAAGTTCGAATCCTGCTCTCCCCATAAAAAAAGTCCTAATGAAAATTAGGACTTTTTTTATGGATAAAATCGAAAATTCAAATTCAGGGATTCTACAAGTCTACTATTTTTGATTCCCAATTAAATTTGAGCAAGATTAAAAGGCAGCTTTCTGATTCTTTTTCCTGTAAGGTCAAAAATAGCGTTGGTCAATGCGGGTGCTAATGGCGGTAATCCCGGTTCTCCTACGCCACCGGCA
>Ga0160449_1000276_pt1 | contig 36484 bp, 37 predicted proteins | sample HID1975I_E1MG_FD_108216 | JGI IMG/M metagenome (GOLD analysis project Ga0160449, IMG submission 108216) | Enriched soil microbial communities from UW Madison campus, WI, USA - HID1975I_E1 MG | ecosystem: Environmental > Terrestrial > Soil > Unclassified | place: USA: Madison, Wisconsin...
CCGACCCGTCCCCGTCGGGGGTCTCGTGGTGTCGGGGGTCTCGTGGTGTCGGGGGTCTCGTGGTGTCGGGGGTCTCGTGGTGTCGGGGGTCTCGTGGTGTCGGGGGTCTCGTGGTGCCGGGGGTCTCGTGGTGCCGGGCCTCGTCGTGCCCCGAGGCGTCCCGAGTCGTGGCGGGCACCTCCCGCGCGGGAGCCGGCTTGGCTATCGTGTCCGCCGCGTCGGCGGAGCGACCGCGGGCACGACGGCGAAGGGACCCGAGCCATGAACGAGGACGTCGCGGCGCTCGCCGCCCGCCCCGGGGTGGCACCCTGGCGCATCCGGATCGCGACGCTCGTCGAGTCCGCCCCCGTGACCCGCACGATCGTGGCCGTCATCCTGGCGAACGCCGTCATCATGGGGCTCGAGACGCACGAGCCCCTCATGGCGAACCACGCCGACACGATCCACCTGCTCGACACGATCTGCCTCGGCATCTTCGTGGTCGAGCTCACCGTGAAGCTCGTCGCCTACCAGGGCCACTTCTGGCGCAGCGGCTGGCGGGTCTTCGACTTCCTCGTCGTCGCCGTGGCCCTCGTGCCGGGTGCCGGTCCGTGGGCCGTGCTGCGTTCGCTGCGGGTGCTGCGTGTGCTGCGCCTGCTCACCGTGGTCCCGACGCTGCGACGCGTGGTCGCGGCGTTCCTGCACGCCATCCCAGGGCTGCTCGGGGTCATCGCCGTCATGGGCATCGTGTTCTACACGGGCGCCGTGCTCGCCACCACGCTGTACGCCGAGAGCCAGCCCGTGTACTTCGGGGACCTCGGCTCGAGCCTCTACTCGCTCTTCCAGATCATGACCCTCGACAGCTGGTTCTCCGGGATCGTGCGCCCGATGGTCGCCGAGGACCCGACGGCAGGACCGTTCTTCCTCGTGTTCGTGGTCGTCACGAGCTTCACCGTGCTGAACCTGTTCATCGGCATCATCGTGACCGCGATGCAGGAGATGGCGATCGCCGAGGAAGCGGCCGACAAGGCGAAGGCCGCACGACGGGTGGCGCGCGACGGTGCGGCAGGCGTCAGTGCGGCGGGCGTCAGTGCGGCGGGCGAGAGTCCAGCGTCCGTGGGTGCAGCGGCCGTGGGTGCGCCGTCGTCGGACACGGTGGTCCCGGCCCGCACGAGCGGGACGCCGACGGCGGAACCCGGCCCGGCGGCGTCCTCGGACGTCGACGAGATCATCGCCCGCATGGAGCGCGACCTCGCGACCCTGCGCGACCTCGCCGCCCGGGGCTGAGCCGCCACCCCGCGCTGCGGCCACGGAACCTCGACCCCGGGCCGCCGCGGCACTCGAGCCGCCACGGCACCGGACACGGCAGAGCCCCCGCGGCCCGAAGGCTGCGGGGGCTCTGACCGACGGCTCCCCTACGCGCTGCGCAGGGGGCGGCTCACTTGGTGACGACCGCGAGGATGTCGCGGGCGGAGAGGATCAGGAGCTCCTCGCCGGAGTACTTCACCTCGGTGCCGCCGTACTTGGAGTAGATGACGACGTCGCCGACGGCGACGTCGAGCGGAACACGGTTGCCGTTGTCGTCGATGCGACCCGGACCGATCGCCAGGACCTCGCCCTCCTGGGGCTTCTCCTTGGCAGAGTCAGGGATGACCAGACCGGAGGCGGTGGTCTGCTCCGCCTCGACCGCCTTGACGACGATCCGGTCCTCGAGCGGCTTGATGGAGACCGACACTGCGGACCTCCCCTTCGCGTTTGAGTGACTTACTAGGGACAGTAGGCGCACGGGATGTCGCTGCCGTCGTCGCGGTGCCGACAGAAACTCCGTGCGGTGCGCCCTCCGAAGAGGGCCCTCGGCAAATGTATGCCGCAGTTAGCACTCGGTCAAGGTGAGTGCCAACTGTGCAGGGCTGCCCGCACGAGTCGGGCGTGCAAGGATCTGCCTCATGGACGCGAGCGCCCTCAGCAAGCTCCTCAGCCCGCAGGGGTGGGCGCTGCTCGGCGTGCTCCCGCCGTACCACCCGGACGCCGCGATGGCGATCTCCGAGCGGCTGCGTTCCGAGGGCTTCGACACCGACCTCGTGGCCGCCGCCCTGACGCAGTCGCGGCTGCGCGCGAAGGCCTACGAGAAGTTCGGCGACTTCGCCGACGGGATGCTCTTCACGCCCGAGGGCCTCGAGCAGGCGACCCGCCTCACGGTGGCCGCCCACCACGCCCAGCGCTTCCGGCGCGCCGGGGCGACCCGGGTCGCGGACCTGACGTGCGGCATCGGGGCGGACTCGCTCGCGATCGCGGGTATGGGCATCGGCGTGCTCGCCGTCGAGATCGACGAGCTCACGGCCGCGCTCGCCACGGTCAACCTGCGCCACTTCGAGCACGCCGAGGTGCGCCACGGCGACGGGCTCGCGGTCGACCTCGCCGCGGAGGGCGTCGACGCGATCTTCGCCGACCCGGCTCGCCGTACGCGCTCCGGCTCGCGCCGCCACGACCCCGCCGCGTACTCACCACCGCTCGACGACGTGCTCGCCCTGCGCGAGGGCATCCCGGCCCTCGGCGTCAAGGTCGGCCCGGGCATCCCGCACTCGGCCGTGCCGGACGACGCCGAGGCGCAGTGGGTCTCCGTGGACGGGACCGTGGTCGAGGCGGGGCTGTGGTTCGGGCCGCTCGCCTCGGGCGGGGCAGGGCGCAGCGCGCTCGTCCTGCGCGGGGACAGCGCGGCGACGTTGTCCGACGACGGCGCACGAGCCGCCGTCGGCCCCCTCGACTCCTACCTCTTCGAGCCCGACGGCGCCGTGATCCGCGCGGGACTCGTCGCCACGCTGGCCGGGCGGCTCGGCGCGCACCTCGTCGATCCCACGATCGCGTATGTCACCGCGTCCTCGCCGTCGTCGGCCGATCCCGCCCTCGCCACCGGCTACCGCGTGCTCGACTCGATGCCCTTCAACCTCAAGAAGCTGCGCGCCTACCTGCGCGCTCGCGACGTCGGGCGGGTCACGATCAAGAAGCGCGGGACGGCCGTCACGCCCGAACAGCTTCGCTCCCAGCTCTCGCTCCGGGGCGAGGATTCCGCCACACTGGTGCTGACCCGGCTGGCGGGTGCCCAGCACGTCATCGTCGTGGAGGCACTGTGACCCCGTTGCCGTTCGCCGACTCCCCACGTTCGTCCATCGGGATCGAGTGGGAGCTCGCGTTCGTCGACGCCGACTCCGGGGACCTGCGCCAGGTCGCCGACACCGTGCTCGCCGCCGTCAACGACGCGTACGGGGGTGAGCACCCGAACATCCACCCCGAGCTCCTGCTCAACACGGTGGAAGTGGTCTCCGGGGCACGCAGCACCGCCGGCGAGGCCGCCGCGGACCTCGAGCGGTCGATCACCGCGATCCGGGAGGTGACCGACCCGCTGCGCGTCGAGCTCATGGGCGGCGGGGCGCACCCCTCGGCGCAGTGGACGCAGCAGAAGGTCACCGACAAGCAGCGCTACGCGACCCTCATCGAGCGCACGCAGTGGTGGGGTCGCCAGATGCTCATCTACGGCGTGCACGTGCACGTGGGGATCGAGTCGCGCGACAAGGTGCTGCCGATCTGGCGGGCGATGCTCACGATGTTCGGGCACATCCAGTCGCTCTCCGCGTCGAGTCCCTACTGGGCGGGCCAGGACACCGGGTACGCCTCGAACCGCGCCCTGATGTTCCAACAGCTGCCCACCGCGGGGCTCGGCTGGCAGTTCGAGGAGTGGTCCCAGCTCGAGCAGTACGTCGACGACATGGTGCACACGGGCGTCATCGAGCAGTTCAACGAGGTGCGCTGGGACGTCCGGCCCTCCCCGGGGCTCGGCACCCTCGAGATGCGGATCGCCGACGGCGCCTCCAACCTGCTCGAGGTGCGCGCCATCTCGGCATTCACGCACTGCCTCGTGGAGCACTTCTCGACCATGCTCGACGAGGGGCGCGAGCCACCCACCCTGCCCGCGTGGTTCGTGCAGGAGAACAAGTGGCGCTCGGCGCGCTACGGCATGGACGCGATCCTCATCCTCGACCGCGAGCGCGACGAGCGGCTCGTGACGGAGTCCGTCGAGGAATGGCTCGATGTGCTCGCCCCCGTGGCCGATCGGCTGGGTTGCGCCGAGGACCTCGAGGCCGTGCGGGTGATCCTGCGCCGGGGGGCCTCGTACCAGCGCCAGCGTGCCGCCACCCGCCGCGCCGCCGGCGACCTGGGGGCCGTCGTCGACTCCCTGGTGGCCGAGATGCGCGCCGGTAAGCCGCTCTAACCGATCCCGGGCCTGCTGCCGCGCTGGCCTCGGGCTTCGCGGCCGCCGCCCCACCGGGGTCGGGCACCATCACGCTGAACGATTGCGTGCGCCAGACGCACGAAATCGATCAGCATCATCCACCGCGATTCACGGTCGCCACGGCGGCAGCGGTCGGATCGGGGCGAGGGTGGTACCTACTAGTTGACATTGCCTAGTAGCGGGCATAACCTCAGTGGCATGACGACCACACCTCGCGATCCGCAGATGCTCAAGGGCATCCTCCCGGTGCTCGTCGTCGCCCTCCTCACGGAGCGTGAGTCCTACGGCTACGAGCTCGTGACCCGGCTCCAGGACGACGGGCTCGACGACATCGCTGCAGGCACCGTCTATCCCGTGCTGACCCGCCTCGAGCGGGAGGGGCACATCAGCTCGCGGCTCGTGGCCTCGCCGTCGGGCCCGGCACGCAAGTACTACCTGCCCACACCCGCTGGCACCGCCCACCTGGCCCAGGCGGCCGCCGGGTGGCGCGACCTGGCCCGCACGGTCGAGTCCGTGCTCGGCCGCATCGACCCCGCCGATCACCCCGCAGACCTCTCCGACACCCCCGAGGAGTCCTCATGACGACGACCCCCGCGCGCCTGCCCCTGCGCGACCGGCTGCGCATCGAGCGCTACCTGTTCGACTTCAGCTGGCCCATGCAGGACTATCCGCGCAAGGAGTACAAGCAGATCAGGTCCGAGCTGCGGGCGAGCCTCATCGCCGCAGCGCTCGACGTCGGCAGCGAGCGGGCCGTCAAGGACCTCGGCAGCCCGTTCGCCCTCGCCGACCAGTACATCGCAGGACTCGGTCGCAAGCTCCCCCGCTGGAACACGGGCGCGATCGTCGCTAGCCTCGCCATCGCGACCCTCGTCTACCTCTCGCTCGCGTACACGGTGGGCTCGATCGACACCCTCGAGGCGCTCGGTGGCGGCGAGGTCGACCTGTCGATCTTCGGGTTCACCACGAGGGTCCACCTCTCCGACCAGCAGATCTGGGCCCAGAGCACGGGCACCTGGGTTGCCCTTGCGATCTACGGCGGCGTCGCGCTCGTGGGCTTTGCGCTCGGCTCACGGTTCTGGCGGGTCTTCACCGGCTGAACCTGCGCCGTCGCCGCACCCGCTGCTGTTGCCGGGCGCGGTACCGGCAGGCATGGTGGAACTGCGGCGTGGAACGGAGACCGACGACGCGACTCGGTCCACGAGCGCCGCCGCCAGCCGATGGGAGCCCAGCGATGTCGCACCTCGACACATCCACGCCCGATAGCCCCGAGACCGAGAGCCACGAGACGGGCACGACGCACGCCGCCCCCGGTTCGGGGAACCCCGAGCTCATCGTCTCCGTGCCGGACCATCCCGAGCTCAGCCCGGTGCCCGACCGCTTCCCGCTCGACAAGGACGAGGTCACGATCGGCTCAGGTGCCGACCAGGACGTGCAGCTCGAGGGCATCGAGGCCCACCACCTCACGATCTTCCATGACGATCGCGACGAGTACCGGGTGCGCCCCTCGGGCCCCGTCGGCGGGGGCTCGGTGGCCGAGCCGACGGAACGCGCCCTGCGCACCGGCGCCACGATCGAGGCGGGCCCGTGGGTGCTCACCTTCAGCCGCGAGGAGTTCGCCGACCATGGACGGCCGTTCGGTGGCCGGCAGGGCGGCGAGCTCTCGGACAACAAGCTGCAGCCACCACGGCCCGCCGACCGCGGCGACACCGCCACGGCCGACCCGGTCCCCGGCGAGGAGCAGCAGAACGACCAGCGACCCGCGCCCGACCGTCAGCAGTAGGAGGCCCACGCTCTCGATCGCGGGGACCCGCCCGAGCGGGCGGAGCTACACCGTCACGAGCTCGAGCGGCATCGAGGAGTCGACAGGCAGGTCGAGGGCCGACGGCGGCACACCCCTGCGCACGGCAGCGGCGCCCAGTGCGGCGATCATCGCCCCGTTGTCGGTGCAGTACCGCAAGGGCGGGATCCTCACGTCGATGCCGGCCGCGGCGCACCGCTCGGTCGCGAGCTCGCGCAGCTGGGAGTTCGCGGAGAACCCACCCCCGATCACGAGCACGTCGACGCCTTCACGCTCGCACGCCGCGATCGTCTTGGCGACCAGCACGTCCGCAACGGCGTCGGCGAAGGATGCCGCGACGTCCTCGAGCGGCACCGCCTCCCCCGCGTCCTCGCGCGCCTCGACCCACCGCGCCACAGCCGTCTTGAGCCCGGAGAACGAGAAGTCGTGGGCGTGGCGCTCCTGGTCCTTGGCCGCGGTGAGTCCGCGCGGGAACCGGATCGCCGTCTTGTCCCCCGCGCGAGCGAGCCGGTCCACGTGCGGCCCACCCGGGTAGGGCAGCCCGAGCAGCCGGCCCACCTTGTCGAACGCCTCACCCGCGGCGTCGTCGAGCGTCGAGCCGAGCTCGGTGACCCCCGTGACGATGTCCGTGACGCGCAGCAAGGTGGTGTGCCCCCCGGACACGACGAGCGCGACGAGCCGCTCCGGGAACAGCCCGTGCACGAGCTCGTCCACGGCGGCGTGCCCGATCACGTGGTTCACCCCGTGAAGCGGCACGTCGAGAGCGACCGCGAGCGCCTTCGCGGCCGAGGCCCCGACCGTGAGCGGCCCCACGAGCCCCGGCCCGGCCGTCACGGCGATCGCGTCGACGTCCGCGAGGCCGACGCCCGCCGAAGCGAGTGCGCGGTTCAGCGTCGGCACCATCACCTCGAGGTGGGCGCGCGAGGCGATCTCGGGGATGATCCCGCCGAAGCGCGCGTGCTCGTCCATCGAGCTCGCGACGGCCTCGCCGACCAGCTCGGAGCGGTCCGGGTGCGCCCGCACGAGCGCGACGCCCGTCTCGTCGCACGAGGTCTCGATGCCGAGCACGAGGGGGGCGCGATCCATACCCACCAGGGTAGGGGCCGACGGCGGTCACCCTCGCCCGAGTCCCACTCGGCACCAGGGGTAGGGGCCGACGGCGGTCCCCTCGCCCACGCCCACCCCGCCGCCCGCGGGTTGCCTGCGGGCCACCAGCCACCGGGAGTCCGGCCCGCGAGCCTGACCCACAGCCCGTGGCTACCTCGCGAGCGTGAGGACCTCGGCGCCGTCGTCGGTGATGGCGACGGTGTGCTCGCTGTGCGCGGTCCGACAGCCTGTCGCGCTGCGGAGCGTCCACCCGTCGGCGTCGGTGACGAGCTTCGCGGTGTCCGCCATGACCCACGGCTCGAGCGCCAGCAGCAACCCGGGCCGCAGCGTGTACCCGCGGCCAGGCCGCCCGGTGTTCGCGACGTGCGGGTCTTGGTGCATCGTCGTTCCCACGCCGTGGCCGCCGAACTCGGTGTTGATCGGGTACCCCGCCCCGCTGAGCACCGTGCCGATGGCGTGCGAGACGTCGCCGATGCGCACGCCCGGTCCGGCCGCCGTGATCGCTGCGGCGAGCGCGCGCTCGGTCGCGTCGATCATCGCGAGGCTGTCCGCCGGCCGCGACGTGCCCACGACGAAGCTGATCGCCGAGTCCGCGACGATCCCGCCCAGGGAGACGGCGAGGTCGAGCGACAGGAGGTCGCCGTCGGCCAGCGTGTAGTCGTGGGGCAGCCCGTGGAGCACGGCGTCGTTGACGGACGTGCAGATGTAGTGGCCGAACGGCCCGCGCCCGAAGGACGGTGCGTAGTCCACGTAGCAGGACACGGCGCCGGCCTCGACGATCATGGCCTGGGCCCACCGGTCGATGTCCAGGAGGTTGGTGCCCACGGTGCTGCGGCTCTTGAGCGTCTGCAAGATGTGCGCGACGAGGGCACCCGTCTCCCTCGCCCGAGACAGCTCGGTGGGGCTCAAGATCTCGATCATTCGGGGCCTTCCTCGGGTCATCGGCAGCTGCCCCGACCCTAACCCGTCACTCACGCCGTCTCGCCCTGACCCGCCCCGCTTGGCCATCACGCCGAACGGCTATCGACGCCCGACGCACGCAACCCTTCAGCGTCTCGCCCGGGTCGCCGGACGGGGCTGGAGCACGAGCCGCATCGTGAGCGCGTCGACGTTCTCCGGCTGGTAGTAGCCACGCCGCACGGCGAGCCGCTCGAACCCGGCGCGCTCGTACATCGCGATCGCCAGGTCGTTGTCGATGCGCACCTCGAGGAACACCCGCTCCGCGCCGCGCTCGCGCTCGTACTCCAGGAGCGCGGCGAGCAGCAGCCGTCCGAGCCCGCGCCCTTGGAGCTCCGGCGCGACGCCGATCGTCATGACCTGCGCGTCCTGCCCGTCGAACCAGGTTCCCGCGTAGCCCACCAGCTCGACATCCGCACCAACAATCCCCGCAACGGGGATCTCGGGACGTGCGATCTCGGTACGTGCGGCCACGGGGGCATCGACACCGATGTAGAAGCGCGCGTTCCCCGTCAGCTCCTCGCGCAGCATCCCCTCGGTCCAGGCACCCGGGCCGAACAGGGTGTGCTCCAGCTCGAGCAGGCGCGGGACGTCGGCGAGCGTCAGCGGGCGCAGCGAGCCGGTCATCCGGTGGCGCGCTTGCGGGCCGAGGCGGGCACGGCGTCCGGGCGGCGCAGGTAGAGCGGTTCGCTCGGCTGCTCGACACCCCGACGGGCGCGCGAGATCGCGAGCCGGGCGAGGACGGCCGGGTCCGGCACGAACGGGGCGCGGGCACCCGGGAACGCCTCGGGGTAGGCCTGGGCACCACGCCCGACGACGACGGCGCCCCGCACGAGCTCCGCGAGCTCGTCCGGGTGCTCCACGACGGGTCCAGCGACGAGCTCCACCTCCAGGTCACCGCCGTCGGCCCCCGTGGCAGGAACAGCTGCACCACGGTCGTCTGCCGCCCCGGCCGCCCCGACGCCCCGGTACCGCGCCGCGTAGACCTCCCGCCGCCGCGCATCCCCCACAGCCACCACCTCGACCCCTGCAGCTGCTCCGCCGAGTTCGTGAGAAGTGCGCGAGTTCGTGGGGGTGGACTCACGAACTGGGGCAGGACTCACGAACTCGCCGGAGGTGAGGGCTTCCGCGGCCAGGGCGTCCAGGGAGGGGACGCCATAGAGGGGGATGCTGCGGGCCAGTGCGAAGACGCGCGCGGTGACGAGTCCGGCGCGCAGACCCGTGAACGGCGCGGGTCCGGTGCCGACGACGACGGCGGACACGTCCCCTGCCGTGAGCCCGGCCTCGGCCAGCACGTCACGGATCATCGGGGCGAGCAGCTCGGCGTGCTGCCTGGCGGAGTCGACGGAGCGAGCGGCAAGGAGTGCGCCGTCGTCGTCGCAGAGACTGACGGCCACCGCCGCCGAGGTGTCGATCGCTAGCACGGCCACGGCGCTAGTTTCCCACGGGCTCCCCGCGCAGCAGGTCCGCCGCGTAGATCGCGGTGCGTCGCAGCATCGTCGTGCGCCCGTCGTTGACGAGCACCATCGCGGCACGTCGGCGCTCACCGTCGAGCAGCGCCGTGGCGACCCATGCGGTGTTCGAGCCCTGCTGCCCGAACGAGACCCCGTCGAGCGCCTGCGCGGGCGCCCAGCCCATCCCCTGCGGGGCACCGGCGTGCTCGCCCGCGAACAGGAGGCGGTCGACCGAGTCCGTCGAGAGCAGCGCCGGCACGCCGCCTCCCACGAGGAACAGCCGCACGAACCGGGACCAGTCAGCCATGGTGAGGTGGAGGCATCCGGCGGGCGCCATGATCAGGGGGTTGTCCGACGTCGGATCGTTCGGGTCGAGCGCCACCCCGCGACCGAGGCCGGTACCCGCGAGGGTGAAGCGCCCTCGGTGCCCCCAGAGGCCGACGGGCGGGCCGAAGCCGTGCGAGGTGATGCCGAGCGGTTCGAGGAGCACCTCGACCATCGCCCGCTCGAACGGCACGCCAAGGATCCGCTCGATCGCCGCGCCGGCCGCGATGTAGCCGAGGTTGGAGTAGCGGAACCGGCCCAGTGCCTGTGGGGGCGCGGCGAGCACCCGGGCGACCGCCTCGGTGCGCTGGATCTCGAGCGGCCGGGAGTCGGCGAGGGCTGCGAGAAAGGCCGCTTCGTCGAGGTTGGCGGGGAACCCGGCCCGGTGTCGGAACAGCTCGTCGATCGTGACGCCGGCCCAGGCGGAGTCGACGCGCGGGGCGAGGTCCGAGAAGAGCTCGGCCAGGGATGCGCCCCATGCGGCATCACCGCGTTCGACGAGCCGCGCGTACACCGCGGCCGTCATCGACTTCGCGCACGAGCCGATGTGCCACGGGTCGTCGGGCTTCGCTAGGTCGCTGCTTCCCCGCCGCCGGTCGCCGACGACGAGGGACTCGAATCCGCCGTCCGCGTGCACGAGGCCGACGCCGAGGGCCGGGACACCCCACCGCCGACGCACCCTCTTGACGGCTCCGTGGTCGAGCCGCGCGCCCCTCACTGCGGCTCCCCCGCTCCGTCGGGACCGCCCACGTCGATCGCGGCCGCGAGCAGGGTCAGCAGCGGGACGACGTCCTGGCGGCGCACCGCGTAGGTGCCGCGCACCGGTTGGTGGACGACGCCCGCCGCGAGCAGCTCGCGCAGGTGGTGGAAGAGCTGCCCGGAGGAGGGCTGCTCGAGTCGCTCGACGAGCTCCGCCGTGGTGCACGGCCGCTCGAGCAACGCGGCGACGATGCGCAGTCGCAGCCCGCTGGCCAACGCCCCGAGCACGCGCGCTGCCGAGTCGCCCGCGAGGGTGCGCACGGCGTCCCACGAGTGCGCCATCCGCCAGACGAGCGGGTTGCCGTTCCACTCGCCCGAGCCGGTGTAGGCGACGCTCGCATGGCCTATCTCGGGCACCTCGGCGGGGACCGCACTCGTGGGGGCGGTGCCGGTTGGCGGTGCGCCGCCTCCGTGGCCGATCCCTTGGACGTGCCGGGACTCGAGGTGCGCGAGGCGCGACTCGAGATCGTCCAGCCGTCGATGCAGTTCGCTCTCCGTCATCGGCAACTACGATACTACGTACTTACGAACTCGCACAACCTGATCTCATGCCGACGGCAGCGGCACACCTTCCCAGCGCGGCCCGATGGCGCGGACACGCACACGGCGCGGCCCGACGTCGGCGGCCTCCGGGTCGAGGTCATCACCGTCGCCCCCGCCGTGCGGTCGCTCGATCGTGATCTCGAGCCGGTCGGCGGCGAGCACCTCGGCGAGCCCTTCTCCCCACTCGACCACCGTGATCGACTCGTCGAGGCTCGCGTCGAGGTCGAGCGCCTCGAGGTCGTCGAGCGACTCCAGCCGGTACGCGTCGACGTGCACGAGGGCCGGGCCCTCGCCGAGCGGCGGGTGGACCCGCGCGATGATGAACGTCGGGCTCGCCACCTGCCCGCGCACGCCGAGGCCTGCGCCGATCCCCTGCGTGAGCGTCGTCTTGCCCGCCCCGAGCGGGCCCGTCAGCAGCACGAGGTCGCCCGCCCGCAGCACGCCAGCGAGAGCCTCACCGTAAGCCCGGGCCTCCGCAGCATCCGCCAGCACCACTCCGACCTCCCCCGCACCACTCAAGCCTCAGCCCTCCCAGCCGTCGCCGTGAGATCGACAGTCTCGGCGGAGAGGGAGGGGGAGATGGCCGCGTCGGTGCCGGTGTAGGTGCGGGGGACGCGGGCGCCGACGCGCGTGACGATCTCGTAGGAGATGGTGCCGGCGACATCCGCCCAGTCCTGCGCCGTCGGCCCCCCGTCGACCCCCGTGCCGAACAGCTCCACGCGCTCACCTTCGACCTCGTGCGCCCCGGGACCGAGGTCGATCACGAACTGGTCCATGCACACCCGCCCCGCGATCGCGAGGGTGCGCGCGCCGACTCGCACGGGCGCCCCAGGCGCGCCGCCGGTGCCCGAGACGTGCCGCGGGACGCCGTCGGCGTACCCGATGGGGACGAGGCCCACGAGGGTCTCGGCCGGCGTGACGTACTGGTGCGCGTAGGAGACGCCGTGCCCGGCCGGGAGAGGCTTGACGCTGGCGAGCTCGGACTCGAAGGTCATCGCCGGCACGAGCCCGAGCTCCGCGGAGCTCGACAGGTCAGGGACCGGTGACAGCCCGTACACCGCGATCCCGGGGCGCACGAGGTCGTAGTGCACGTCCGCGTTGGTCACGGTCGCGGCCGAGTTGGCGAGGTGGCGCACCTCGAGCCGGGCGCCGGCGCGCTCGACGAGCTCGACCGCCCGCGCGAACTCCTCGGCCTGGGCGAGCACGGTGGGGTGGCGCGGGGCGTCGGCGAACGCGAAGTGGGAGAACACGCCGACGACGTCGAGCACCCCCTCGGCCTGCGCTCGCAGCGCCGCGTCGAGCACGTCGGGCAGCTGGACGGGTGTGACCCCGTTGCGACCGAGCCCCGTGTCGACCTTGATCTGCACGCGCGCGGTGCGACCGGCGGCGCGGGCGGCGTCGACGAGCGCCGTGACGTTCCAGGGCGCGGCGATCGCGACGTCGACGTCGGCCTCGACGGCCCTGCGGAGCGGGGCGCCGGGGGTGTAGAGCCACGTGAGGATCCGCCCGGTGTCACCCGCCGCCCGCAGCGCGAGGGCCTCCGTCACCTGGGCGGCGCCGAGCCACGTCGCCCCACCACGACGGGCCGCCCGCGCCGACGGGACGAGCCCGTGCCCGTAGCCGTCCGCCTTGACGACGGCCATCACCTCGGCGGGGGTCGAGGCGCCGAGCGTGCGCACGTTGGCTGCGATGGCATCGAGGTCGACGACGGCGCGGGCGGGGTAGGTCTGCACGGGGCCATCCTTCCACCGCAGGGCAAGCCCGTGGCCGACGTCGGCCCACCTCAGGCGTGCTTCACGGCCTCGGACTCCTCCTGGCTGATGTGCGCCGTCTCGATCTGGAAGGTCGAGTGGTGGACCGCGACGTCGAAGTGCTCGGCGACGCAGGCCCGGACCGCGCGGAGGATCTCCGCGGCGTGCCCACCGCTGAAGCACTCGTCCCGCACCACGACGTGCGCGGTGAGGGTGGGCAGGCCCGTCCCGACGGTCGAGGCATGAAGGTCGTGGACGTCCGTGACGTGCTCGACCGCGAGGAGGTGGTCGCGCACCGCGTCGAGGTCGAGCCCCGACGGCGTGAACTCCATCAGCACGCCCAACGTCTCGCGCATGAGCGTGAAGGCGCGCGGGACGATGAGCGCGGCGATGAACAGGCCGGCGATCGCGTCGGCCCGCTGGTACCCCGTGGTCGCGATCACGATCGCCGCGACGATGACCCCGACGGAGCCGAGGGCGTCGTTGACCACCTCGAGGAACGCCGCCCGCATGTTGAAGTTGGCACCGCGGCTGGACGCCAGGATCGAGATCGCGATGACGTTGGCGACGAGCCCGATGATGCCGAACACGAGCAGCCCGGTGGCGGGGATCTCTGGTGGCTCGGCGAGCCGCCGGACGCCTTCGATCGCGGTGTAGACGCCGACGACGAGCAACAGGGCCGCCTGGCCGAGCGCGGCGATCACCTCGATGCGCCGAAAACCCCACGTGCGCCGGGAGGTGGCCGGCCGGAGCACCAGGGTCGCGGCGATCAGCGCGACGAGCAGGCCCGACGTGTCCGTGAGCATGTGAGCGGTGTCGGTGAGCAGCGCGAGGCTGCCGGTGACGACCGAGCCGACGGCCTGGGCGAGGAAGACCGCGAACGTGATGCCGAAGGCCAGTGCGAGCTTCCGGCGGAAGTCTCCGGCCCCGGCGACCTTGTCGGGCGAGGGCCCGTGGTCGTGCCCGGCGCCCATCAGCGCGCCCCGGCGCCGGGCGCCACCATGAGAATCTGCATGAAGTGATGTTATCGCCGTATGACGATGTTAGCAAGATTGAACCATGCCGGACCAGCAGGCCTCGGGCTACCCCTCGCCCGCGGCGGCCGCTTCCCCGTCGAGCGGACGGAGCGTGATCGCGTCGCCGGTGAGCGCGAGCAACCCCTCCGCGGCGACGAGCAGCGCCGCCACCGCCTCGGGATGCGCCAGCGAGTACATCGAGGCCCGCCCCACGGGGCGGACGGTCACCATGCCGGCCTCCCGCAGGGTCGCGAGGTGCTTCGAGACGGTGCTCTGCGAGAGGCCCAGGTGTGCGGTGAGATCGACCACCCGGTGCTCACCGAGCTGGAGGTGGTGCAGGATCGCGAGGCGCGACGCGTCGCCGAGCCCGTGGAAGAGCAGGGCGGCGATCGCCAGGTCGTCGCTCGGTGCCACGACCGCGTCCCGCCGGGCTCCGTCCGCCATCATCGCCATCTGGCAATGATAACGCTTCTCGGCAACGGTTGGCGGTGGCGCGGGCGGCACCTACGACATCGGCACGACGACGTCGGCCCGACCGCGACTCGCCGCGACGAGCTCGGCGTTGCGCTCGTCCGAACCGAGCACCCACGCACGAGCCGCGCCCGGTTCCTTGCCGCTCGCGACGTGCCGCGCCACGAGCCTCTCGATGCGCACCTCGGTGTCGAGCTCGCAGAACCAGACCTCGTCGAGCAACCCGCGCACGGATGCGAAGCCCGCCTCGTCGCACAGCAGGTAGTTCCCCTCCACCACGATGAGCCGGACCTCGGGGCCGACGGCGATCGCCCCGGCAACGGCGTGGTGCAGGTCGCGGCGGTACTCCGGTGCCCACACGGTCTCGCCCACGGCGACGGCGTGGTGGAGGTCGCGGTGGTGCTCCGGCGCCGATACGGTCTCGCCCACGACGACGGCGCCCGTCCGACCGTCGTCGTCGGCCCCGACCTCCCGCGCCTCGCCGCCCCTGGCCTCTCGCGCCTGGCCGGCACCGCTCTCCCGCAACCGGCGCAGGAGGGCGACGAACCCTGCGGAGTCGAACGTGTCCGGCGCACCCTTGCGGGCGGCCCGGCCGAGGCGTTCGAGCTCGCCCTGGGCGAGGTGGAACCCGTCCATGGGGACGACGACGGCGCCCTCTCCCCACTGCGCGACGAGCCGTGCCGCGAGCGTCGACTTGCCCGCACCGGGAGCACCGGCGATGCCGAGCAGTGCGCGACCGTCGCGTGCCGCTAGCGCCCGGGCACGTGCGACGAGCGACTCAGGAACGGCCGGGGCGTCGGCGTCGGCAACGGCCGCAACCTCGGGAACAGCGGCGGCGTCGGCCGCGGCGTCGGCATCGGTCACCACTCGCCCGCCAGCAGGCGGGCCACGACGCGCGGCACCGTCCCCGCGACGTCGGCGGCGACGATCGGCCCGCCAGGGTTCGCGGCCCGCGCGGCGAGCCCGCACACGCTCGCGGCGGCGGCGGCGAGCCGGGCGGCCAGGTCCGGGTCGGTGGCGAGGTCGGCGGCGCGTCCCGCGAGGAGCGCGCCGAGCACCCCGGCGAGCACGTCACCCGCCCCGGCCGTGGCGAGCCACGCGGGTGCCTCGGCCTGCGCGTACTCCCCCGCGGGCCCGGTGACGACGGTGACCGAGCCCTTGAGCAGCACCGTCGCGCCGGTCAGCTCCTGGGCGGTACGGGCCCAGCGCAGCGGCTCGGCCTCGACGCCGGCCCGGGCCACGTCGACGCCGCGCGCCTGCAGCAGCGCTGCGAGCTCACCCGCGTGCGGCGTCAGGACGGCGTTCGGCGGCAGCGACTCGGACAGCTTCCCGAGCACGGTGAGCGCCCCCGCGTCGATCACGACGGGCGCCCGGGAGTCGAACGCCTGCCCGAGCGCAGCGGCCACGCGGTCGACGTCGTCGTCGGACATCCCCGGACCCACGACCCACGCCTGGACGCGCCCCGGCGTGGTGACCACCTCGGGGCGTGCCGCAAGAACCGCCCGGGCGACCTCGGTCGGCCCGAGGTAGCGCACCATGCCGACGCCGGCGCGGGCGGCGGCGCGCACGGTGAGCGAGGCGGCGCCGGGGTAGGTGACGGACCCGGCGACGACGCCGAGCACGCCGCGGCTGTACTTGTGGTCCGACTCGCGCGGCACCGGCCAGAGCGCGGCGAGGTCGCGCGGCTCGAGGCGGCGCAGGGCCACCGCATCCCGGTCGAGCGGGAGGCCGAGGTCGACGAGCTCGACCTTCCCCGCGAGCCGCGCCGCGGGCGGCAGCAGGAGGCCGGGCTTGCGGGCTCCGAACGTCACGGTCCGGTCCGCGCGCAGCACGGCACCCGGGCGTGCGCCGTCGTCCACCCCGATCCCGCTCGGCACGTCCACCGCCACGACGAGCGAGCCCCAGCCCGCCGTCGCGCGGGGGTCGGTGCGGACGAGCGCCTCGACCACGTCGGCGGCCGGGCCGCGCAGGGGGCCAACCGAACCGATGCCGGTGAGCGCGTCGAGGATGAGGTCGGCCGTCCACGCGCGCCGGCCGATCCCCGCCAGACCGGCCGCGGGAACCGTGCGACCTCCCGCGCGGCGGAGCGCCTCGAGACCACCGGGGTGAGCCCCGTCGGTCGCGAGGAGCGCCCAGACCTCGACGCCCCGGCGGGCGAGGTAGGCGAGCGCGTGCAGGGCGTCACCACCGTTGTTGCCCGTGCCGACGAGCGCGACCACGCGGGCGCCGCGCACCTGGCCGCGTCGCTCGCGCAGCCACCGCAGGCAGTGACCCGCGAGCGCGAACGAGGCGCGCTCCATGAGGCTGCCCGGGTAGCCGGACTCGACGGCGAGCAAGGGCTTCTCCGCGGTGCGGACCTGCTCGGCGGTGTAGGCGTGGATCACATGGCTATTGTGCTCCGCCGTGGGTCGGCGTGGGGAGAATCCTGGGGGCGTCGCCGTCGGACACGACTACCGCTCTGGCGCGCCGGACCCGAGCCGCGCCGCCCTCGTATCGATTCGAGAGATCCTGGGGTAGCGTGCCGAACATGCGACTCGGACTCTTCATCCCCCAAGGCTGGCGCTTCGATCTCGTGGGCATCGACCCTGCGGATCAGTGGGCCACCATGAACGACCTCGTCCAGCACGCCGACACCGGCTCGACGTTCGAGTCGGTGTGGGTCTACGACCACTTCCACACCACCCCGGAGCCCTCGCGGGAGGCCACGCACGAGGCGTGGACCCTCATGGCCGCGTTCGCCGCGAGCACCTCGCGCGTGCGGCTGGGCCAGATGTGCACCTGCATGGGCTACCGCAACCCCGCGTACCTCGCCAAGGTCGCCGCGACGGTCGACATCGTGTCGGGCGGGCGTGTCGAGATGGGCATCGGTGCCGGGTGGTACGAGCACGAGTGGCGCGCCTACGGCTACGGCTTCCCCGACGTCGGGCCCCGGATCACGGCGCTCGACGAGGGCGTGCAGATCATGAAGCAGGCGTGGGAGACGGGCGAGGCGACGTTCGCCGGCAAGATCTTCACGGTCGACGGCGCGATCGTGCGCCCGCAGCCGCTGCAGGAGGGCGGGATCCCGCTGTGGATCGCCGGTGGTGGGGAGAAGCGCACGCTGCGGTTCGTGGCGAAGTACGGGCAGTGCGCCAACATCGCCGGCGACCCCGAGGGCTTCGCCCACAAGTCCTCGGTGCTCGAGGGCCACTGCCGCGACCTGGGACGCGACTTCGACTCGATCACGCGCTCCGCCAACTACAACGTGATCATCGGCGAGACGGCGGCCGACGTCGAGGCGAAGCTCGACTGGGTCCACGCGCGCTACTCGAAGCTCCTGCCGCACAAGGCGGACGAGGTCCGCGAGCAGCTCGCGAGCGGGCCGCTCGTGGGCACGCCCGAGCAGATCGCCGAGAAGCTCACCGAGCTGCGCGGCCTTGGCCTCGGCTACGCGATCACCTACTTCGTCGACGCCGCCTACGACCGCTCCAGCATCGAGCTCTTCGAGCGCGAGGTCGCCGCCCACCTCCCCTGACCCACCCCTCGCCGAGGTAGAGACGCACCCGTCGAGATGGAGGTGGGGGCCGTCTCTGTCTCGCGGCCTGCGTCGCTACCTCGCGGCTTGCGTCTCTGCTTCGCGCGGGTCTTGGGGGACTCGTGGGTGCGCCAGAGGTACTCGCGGAGCGTGAGCCCGGACTTGCGCACCGCCTTGGCCGTATTCTTGCCCACGTAGCGCAGGTGCCACGGCTCGAACTTGTAGCAGGTCTTCGCCGTCGTGCCGGCAGGGTAGCTGATCACGAAGCCGTACTTCCATGCGTGCTTGGCGACCCACGTGCCCGCCCTCGTCTTCTCGAACCCCGCGAAGCGTGACGACGTCGAGCCGGCCGCCCGGAGGTCGATCGCGGTGCCGAGCTGATGCTCGGAGTGCCCGGCGCGAGCGGACGCCTTGAGCGCCCCGGCGTACCCGAGCTTGCGCTGCCACGAGGCGAACGTCGCCCGCTGCGTCGCGTAGCTGCGGTATGCCGAGCGGACGGCGAACGCCGACCTCGCCTTCTTCGCGGCCTTCGCCATCGCGCGCAGGTCCTTGACCACGAGCTTGCGGACCGAGCCCGAGCCCGCCACCCCCGCGCGAGAGACCGGCACGAGGTCCTTCGGCGCGTAGGCCTTCGGCAGTCGCAGGGTGTGGTCGAGCAGCGTCTTGTCCCAGTGCTTGAGCTTGCGGAAGCGGGTGAGCTTGTCGTCCACACGGCACTTCGGGAGCTTCTTCCCGACGACGACGGCGCCCCCTGTGGTCGGTGCGTGGGCGGTGGCGGCCGGCGCCCCGGAGAGGCCGAGGGCGAGGGCGAGCACCGTGGAGAACGCGACCGCGGTCACCCGCCCGCGCGCCGACCTGCGGGAGCGCACCGGCCCGCCGTCCGGCGTCGTCGGCCCCTGGCTCGTCATGTCTACCTCGCTACCAGCTTCTCTTTCTCGCGACCGCTGTCTCTACCTCGGCGAAGGGGGTCAGTCGCGTTCGGCGACGGCGATGGCGCTGGCGATGCCCGCGTCGTGGGAGAGGGACAGGTGGAAGCGGTCGACGCCGAGCTCGGCGGCGCGCGCCGCGACGGTACCCACGATCTCCACGAGCGGCGGCCCGCCCGTCACCCGGTGGACCGTCGCGTCGTGCCACTGCAGGTCGCCCGGGGCGCCGAGGGCCTTCGCGATCGCCTCCTTGGCGGCGAACCGCGCGGCGAGCGAGGACGGCGGCACGTCCCGCTCGGCAGGCGTGAAGAGCTTCTCGACGAGCCGCGGCGCCCGCTCGAGCGTCGCGAGGAACCTCGCCACGTCCACGACATCAATCCCGACCCCGACGATCACCCGCCCACTCTAGGGCCCCGACGCCTACTCGACCGTGACGGACTTGGCGAGGTTGCGCGGCTGGTCGACGTCGAGCCCCTTGGCCGTGGCGAGCTCGCACGCGAAGATCTGCAGCGGCACGGTCGTGAGCAGGGGTGCGAGGAGCGTCGGCACCTGCGGGACGTAGAACACCTCGTCGGCGTAGGGCAGCACGTCCGTGTCGCCCTCCTCGGCGATCACGAGGGTGCGCGCACCGCGGGCCCGGATCTCCTGGATGTTGGAGACGATCTTGGAGTGCAGCGAGTCGCGGCCGCGCGGGGACGGCGCGATGACGAACACCGGCTGCCCCTCCTCGATGAGGGCGATGGGCCCGTGCTTGAGCTCGCCTGCCGCGAAGCCCTCCGCGTGGATGTAGGCGAGCTCCTTGAGCTTGAGCGCACCCTCGAGCGCGACGGGGAAGCCCACGTGCCGCCCGAGGAACAGCACCGACGACGTCGCGCTCATCGAGCGGGCCACCTCGCGCACGTGCGAGGCCCCGTCGAGCACCTTCTGGATCTTCTCCGGCACGGCACGCAGCTGGGCGAGCAGCTCGGCGATCTCGTCGGGGAACTTGTTGCCGCGCAGCTGGGCGAGGTAGAGGCCCAGGAGGTAGGCGGCGGTGATCTGGCCGAGGAACGCCTTGGTCGAGGCGACGGCGACCTCCGGCCCGGCGTGCGTGTAGAGCACGGCGTCGGACTCGCGCGGGATCGTCGAGCCGTGGGTGTTGCAGATGGCGAGCACCTTGGCGCCCTGCTCGCGCGCGTGCCGCACGGCCATGAGCGTGTCCATCGTCTCGCCCGACTGCGAGATCGCCACGACGAGAGTCTTCTCGTTGACGACGGGGTCGCGGTAGCGGAACTCGTGCGCGAGCTCGACCTCGACGGGGATGCGGCACCAGTGCTCCACGGCGTACTTGGCGACGTGGCCCGCGTAGGCGGCCGTCCCGCACGCGATGACGACGATCTTGTCGATCGAGCGCAGCACCGCCTCGGAGATGCGGATCTCGTCGAGCTGGAGCGCGCCGGCGAGGTCCGTGCGACCCAGCAGGGTGTCGGCGACGGCTTGCGGCTGGTCGTGGATCTCCTTGTCCATGAAGGACGCGAAGCCGCCCTTCTCCGCCGCGGCCGCGTCCCAGTCCACCGTGAACTGGCGGGCCTTGGCCGGCGCACCGAAGAAGTCCGTCACGGCCACGGAGTCGGGCGTGATCGTCACGACCTGGTCCTGGCCGAGCTCGAGCGCCTCTCGGGTGTGGGCGATGAACGCGGCGACGTCGGAGCCGAGGAAGTTCTCCCCCTCCCCGAGCCCGACCACGAGCGGTGAGTCGTGCCGGGCACCGACGACGGTGCGCGGGTCGTCGGCGTGCACCGCGAGGATCGTGAACGTGCCCTCGAGCCGGCGCGCCACCGCGGTCAGCGCCGCGGTGAGGTCGCCCGTCTCGGTGAAGGCCCGGTCCAGGAGATGGGCCACGACCTCCGTGTCTGTCTCGGAGGTGAAGCGTGCGCCGTCGGCGGCCATCTCCGCCTTGAGCTGGGCGAAGTTCTCGACGATCCCGTTGTGGATGACGGCGACGTCGCCCGCGGTGTGCGGGTGGGCGTTGACGTCGTTCGGCGCGCCGTGGGTGGCCCACCGGGTGTGCCCGATCGCCGCGGTGGCGCCCGGGAGCGGGTGCGCGTCGAGCTCCGCGGTCAGGTTCGCGAGCTTGCCCGCCTTCTTGCTCGTCGCCACGCCACCGAGGCCCGCGCCCACGAGCGCGACCCCGGCGGAGTCGTAGCCCCGGTACTCGAGTCGTCGCAACCCTTCGAGCACCACCTCGAGGGGTCGCTCTCCTGCTGACTGGGCGCCGACGTAACCAACGATTCCGCACATACCCCCAGTCTAGGGTCGACGCGACCCGTGCGGGCCGCCCCCTAAGACGGCGCAGACCCGCCCGGCGGGCCATCGGGAGCGGAGGCTGTCCACGTCCCACGCCGTCCCCGCGCCGCTCCGGCTCAGCCCGCAGCGCGACGCACGTCGAGGCTCGCGCTGGCCAGGACGTGTCCCTCGATCCAGCCGAGCAGGTCTTCGCGCGTCGTGTGGGCACTGCCCACAAGCTCGATCCCGAGTGCGTAGAGCGTGAACGTGTAGGTGTGGTCCTCCACGCACGGACCCCGGTACGCGCCGGGCGACAGGAAGTTCCACCCCACGACCCCCTCGGAGATCGTCCCGGCGGGGGTGCTCTCGACGGCGCGGGTCTCGGCGTCGATACCTGTGACGACCCAGTGGACGAACTCCGGCTCGGTCGCATCGACGAGGGTGAGGGCGAAGGACTCGACACCTTCGGGGACCCCGGTCCACTCGAGCCGCGGCGAACGGTTCTCCCCGGCGCAGAAGCTCATGACGGTCGCGGTGGCCCACTCGGGAAGCCTGCCGTCGCCGTCGAGGTCGGGACTCGAGAGCTCGAGGACGGCGGGCTCCGCGGCCGAGGTGCTCGGTTCGACCTCGCCGGCGGACGGCGCAGGGTCGCCCGCGCCAGCGGGGTCCGCCGCGCACGCTCCGGCGACGAGGACGAGCGCGACGACGAGGAGGCCGGCGACGACGGGAGTCGGGTTGAGGGCGGTGCGCATCGTGATCTCCAGGTGCTCGACGGTCTACATAACACTGTGATGTAGCATAACATAGTTACATGACAGCCATCTCGTCCAGCCCGCTGCGCGCACGGATCCTCGCCGAGGCCACCCAGATCGTGGCTCGCTCGGGGGTCGACGCCTTGACGGTCCGCGGCGTCGCCACGCGCTCGGGGTGCTCGACGATCGGTGTGTACACGCACTTCGACGACCGCACGGGCCTCGTCGAAGCCGTGCTGCTCGCCGCGTGGGACGGCTTCGACGACGCGGTGTCCGCCGCCGACGCCACGGCCGACCCCGTCGAACGGCTCGTCGCTGCCGCCCTCGCCTATCGCGCGTGGGCGCTCGCCCACCCCGCGATGTATCCCGCGATGTTCACCGCCGGACTCGTCGAGCGGCCCGCCGTCGCGGCCCGGGGCGCCGCCTCGCTCGGGGCGCACCGCACGCGGATCTCGGCGGTCGTGGCGAGCGAGCGCTTCGCGGGCGCCGATGCCGACGCGCTCGCCGCCGCAGCGTGGACCCAGGTGCATGGCTGGGTGCTCGCCGAGCTCACGGGCGCGGTCCCGCTGCAGCGCGGAGCCCTGCCCGTCGCGGCGCCTGCCCAGCTCGAGGTCGCGGTCCGAGCGCTCCTCGCCGGGTTCGAGACGACCGGCCGCTGATCCGCACGGCACCTCGCACCCGTGCGCCGCCGCTTCCGGCAGAATCAAGGCGTGCTCCCGCCGCCGTCGACCCCGTCGCTCGCCCCCGTCACGCCCTGGGTCGACCTCGATCGCGAGGCGTGGACCAGGCTCAGCGCGTCCACCCCGCTCCCGCTCACGGACGCCGACGTCGAGCGCCTGCGCGGGCTCGGCGACCCCATCGACCTCGCGGAGGTCGACGCGATCTACCGGCCCCTCTCGCGGCTCCTCGACCTCTACATCGAGGCCGCCGAGCACCGCCGGCACGCCACCTCGACCTTCCTGCGCGGCAACGGCAACCCCGTCCCCTACGTCATCGGCATCGCGGGCTCCGTGGCGGTGGGCAAGTCGACTGCCGCGCGGCTGTTGCGCGAGCTCGTGGCGCGCTGGCCCGCGACCCCCCGCGTCGAGCTCATCACGACCGACGGCTTCCTGCTGCCCAACGCCGAGCTCGAGCGCCGCGGGCTCATGCAGCGCAAGGGCTTCCCCGAGTCCTACGACCGCCGAGCGCTCGTGCGGTTCCTGTCCAAGGTGAAGTCAGGCCGCACCGAGGTCACGGCCCCCGTCTACTCGCACCTCGTCTACGACATCGTGCCCGGCGAGCGCACCGTGATCCGCCAGCCCGACGTGCTCATCGTCGAGGGCCTCAACGTGCTCCAGCCGGCGCGCCCCACGGCCGAGCACCCCTCGAGCCTCGCCGTGAGCGACTTCTTCGACTTCTCGATCTACGTCGACGCCCGCGAGTCCGACGTCCGACAGTGGTACGTCGACCGCTTCCTGTCGCTACGCACGACGGCGTTCTCCCGCCCCGAGTCCTACTTCCACCGCTACGCGGCACTGTCAGACGACGAGGCCGTGGCGACAGCCGAACACATCTGGGACTCGATCAACGCCCCCAACCTGCGCGAGAACATCCTGCCCACGCGCTCGCGGGCCACCCTCGTGCTCACCAAGGGTGCGGACCACACCGTGCAGCGGGTGCGCCTGCGCAAGACGTGACGTGCCCGACGACGAGCTGGCCGCGTGATGAGCTCGGCGTGTCCGCGGCCTCGGCGACGGGGATCGCCACGAGGTCCCGGCTCGGCATGCTCGACGGTCAGGCACTCGTCACGGGGTGACGCACGACCCCGCGATCCTGGACTGCCGGCAGGTGGCGACCCTCCCGGCGTGATCCCTCGATCAGTGAAGACCTGGCCACGGAATCCGATGCCAAGTCTTCAGGTGTGCTCGGCGTGCGGGCGGCTACGCGCCGACGACGCGGGGGTCGCCGCCCGTGACGCGCACCAGCTCGGCGAAGGTCGTGGGGAAGACGGCGTGCGGGTGGCCCGCGGCGGCCCAGACGACGTCGAAGTCACCGAGCGCGACGTCGATGACCGTCCGCACGGGCGCCGGGTGACCCACGGGCGCGACACCACCGATCGGCTGGCCCGTCGCAGCCCGCGCGGCGTCGGCGTCCGCGCGCGTGATCGTGCCACCGAGCGCGGCACCGAGCAGCTCGGTGTCGACGCGGTGCGCCCCGGAGGTCAGCACGAGCAGGGGGTCGCCGTCGAGCAGGAACACGAGCGAGGAGCAGATCGCCCCGACGGGCACGCCAAGCGCGTCGGCCGCCTGGACGGCCGTGCGCGCGGAGTCGGCGAGCTGGCGCACCTCGCCCGGCAGCCCGAGCTCGGCGAGCACGCGCTGCATGTGTGCCACGTTGCGGTGCAGGGTCTCGGTCACGGGGCGGTCGCCTCCTCGTCGGGCGTCGCGGGTCCGTCGTCGGGCAGGGCATCGTCGACGGTCACGCCGTCGTCGTCCGCCTCCGCCTCGCCGACGACGGCCTCCCCGTCCGACCGGCTCGAGAACCACTGGATGGCGCGGTCCACGAGGAAGCCGATGATGACGCCGCCGATCACACCCACGATGATCGCGAGCACGGGCCGCCCCTCGAGGAGCGAGCCCGAGGCGATCCCGATGAGCGCGGAGTAGCAGGCCCACGTCACGGCGGCGATGGCCGTGAGGCCCACGAAGCGGGGCCGGTGGTACCCGACGGCGCCGGCCGTCATGTTGACCGCGACCCGGCCGATGGGCACGTACCGGGCGGCGATGATGAACGAGGCACCGCGGTGCTCGAGCGAGCGCTCGGCCCAGTCGAGCGCGGCCTGCGCCCGGTCGGACCGCATGAACCGCAGCCCTCGCACGTTGATCTTCTTGCCGATCTGGTACGCGATCTGGTCGCCCGTGAAGGCGCCGAGCGCCGCGAACAGCAGCACGAACCCGAGGTTCGGCACACCGGTGGAGCGGTTGAGGGAGCCGAGGGCGATGACGACGGACTCGCTCGGGATGGGTGGGAAGAAGCCGTCGATCGTGGCGAAGGCGTAGAGCGCCGGGAACACCCAGAACGACTCGGCCATCGCGAGGATCCACGCCTCGAGGGTATGAACCCACTGCTCGATCACGCGGCTTCCTCCCGTTGCGACGCGGGCGCGTCCGTGCGCACCCACCACGCCAGGGTATGCGGCTGCGGGGCGATCGCGGATCAGGGTCTACCCTGAGATCCGCCCGGTGTCGGCACGAGCCTCGCCCGTCAGGCCCTCGCGGTCGGGCGGGGGTCCGGGACGCCGACGGCGAGGCGCAGGTCCCGCACCGACCTACCGACCCTGAGGGTGAGACCACCGGCGGCCAGGACCCAACCGTGGGCGGTCTCGTCCCACACCTCCAGGCGCCGCCGCGGGACCGTCAGCTCGACGCGCCCCGTGACCCCGGGGGCCAGCTCGACGGCTCCGAAGCCGGCCAGCCACCTCGCCGGGCGGTCCGGGTCGGCCACGTCAGGCTCCAGGTAGGCCTGGACGGTCTCCCGGCCCGCACGATCGCCCGTGTTGGTGATCCGCACGCCCACCGTGAGCCCGCCGTCGGACGACCACGTGGGCTCGTCGACCTGGTCGTACGACCACGAGGTCCAGCCCAGGCCGTGCCCGAAGGGGGCGGCCGGGTGCCTGCCCTCGCGCTCCCATGCGCGATAGCCGACGTGCACGCCGTCGGCATAGGTCACCGCGCCGTCCACGGGCCTCGCGTCGGGTACCGGGACCTCGTCCTCGGACGCCGGCAGGGTCCATGGCAGGCGCCCGGTGGCCTCGACGTCGCCCGCGAGCACCTCGGCCAGGGCGTGCCCGGCCTCCTGGCCGGGGAACCAGGTCCACAGGACGGTGCCGGCCCTGTCTAGCCACGGCAGGAGCACCGGTGAGCCTGCGTTCACGACGACGACGGCACGCGGGTTGGCGTCGAGCACGCGCTCGACGAGCTCGTCCTGACGACCGGGCAGCGCGAGCCCGGTACGGTCCCAGCCCTCCGACTCGACCTCCTCGTTCGTGCCGACGACGACGACGGCGAGCTCGGCTGAGCGTGCGGCCTGGACGGCCTGGGCGATCTCGTCCTCGACCGTCGGTCCCGGAAGGCGATGGCGCAGCTCGGCGCGGACGAGGTTGCCGTAGCCCTCCGCCCGCACCACGAGCAGCGTGGCGCGGACCTCCACCTGACGGGGCTCGGTGACGTCAACGTCCAGGCCGACCCCCGGGGGGACGTTGATGGAGGAGTCGAGGATCACCTCGACGCCGCAACGCTCGGCGGACGCGCCCGCGAGCGAGCCGTCGACGGTGACTCTGTACCCCGGCACGGTGCCCACCTCGAGGTGGTGGCGGCCGGGCTCGGCGAGCGTGACCTGGAAGACGAGGTCGACGGCGTCGACCTCGTCGGGCAGGTTGGCCACGCCACCCTCCCACTCGTCCTGGACCTGTGTCCGCAGCACCCGGTCCGCCGCGTCGCGGAAGGTGACGCGGTAGCCGCCGACGACCCGACCCGGCTCGACGGCCGGCGGGTACCTCCGGGCGTCGCCGCCGCGCAGGACCGTCAGCTCGGCGTCGGGGAACCGCGCGGCGAGGCCCTCGGCGGGGGTCACCACGTGCTCGGGCAGCACCGTGCAGGAGCCGCCGCCGAGCACGTGCGGGGTGACGGCGTTGGTGCCGACGAGGGCGATCGTGGCGGGAGCGGGGCGGTCCCAGACCGGGTCCTCGGCCCGCAGCACCACGGTGCCGCGAGCGGCGATGCGTCGGGCCAGCACCCGCAGGTCGCCGTCGTAGCGGACCGCCACGGCTGGCTCGTCGAGCGCCCCCACGCGCCGGGCGAGCAGCAGAAGCCGTGCCACCTTGTCGTCGATGACCTCGAGCGGCACCTCCCCCGCCTCGACCGCGGCGAGCAGCCGCTCGCGCCACGGCCCGAACGGCCCGGGCATGACGAGGTCGAGCCCACCGAGGGCGGTCGGGACGGTGGTCCGCGTCGCCTCCCAGTCGGAGACGACGACGCCGTCGAACCCCAGCTCGTCCTTGAGCAGGTCAACGACGAGCTCGCGGTGGGCGGTCATCGGGTGCGCCCCCGCACCGGTGTTCACCTGGTTGTAGGCGGCCATGATCGACCAGGCGCCGGCGGTGACAGCATCCTCGAAGGGCGCGAGGTAGACCTCTCGCAGGGGGCGCGGGTCGACCCGGGAGATCACCGTGGTGCGGTCGGTCTCGGCGTCGTTGGCGACGTAGTGCTTGATGCACGCGCCGACTCCTTCGGCCTGCAGGCCGCGCACCACCGCGTTGCCGATCCGCGAGGTCAGCGCCGGGTCCTCGGAGTAGCACTCGAAGTGCCGCCCGCCCACAGGGGTGCGCTGGATGTTGACCTGCGGGGCGAGGACGACGTCGACGCCGTGCGCCCGAGCCTCCACGGCGAAGGCCCGACCGAGCTCGAAGGCGAGATCGTCGTCCCACGTCGCGCCGACCGTCGTCGGCGACGGGAACAGGATCGACGTCGACCCGGGGATCTCCCCGGTCCCGCGCACCCCGACCGGGCCGTCGGACATGACCACACCGCGCAGGCCGATCTCGGCCACCGCGTGCGTGCGCCAGGCGGTCTCGCCGGTGAGCAGCCGGATCTTGTCGGGCAGGGAGAGGGCGGCCACCAGGGGCGCGAGGTCCCCGGTGGTGGCGGACGTCGTCACCGGGGGGACTCCTCACGGTCGATCTCGACCACCGCCACGGCCTCGTCGGCGCCGCCGATCCGGCGCACCTGGGTGACCGAGGCGTTGACGTCCATGCCGCGCTTCTTCATGGCCCGGGCGCGCTCCCCCGCCGAGCGCAGCCGCGGGTTGACGTACTCGTCGATCCCGAAGTTCAGCAGGGACAGCGCGACACCGATGGCCGCGATGCACAGGCCGGGCGGCAGGTACCACCACCACTGGTTCTGCTGGAACGCGCCCTGCGCGGAGGCCCAGTTGAGGATGGTGCCCCAGTTGTAGTTGCTGACCGGGATCACACCGATGAACGACAACGTGGTCAGACCGATCACCGCGGCGGTCATGGTGCCCACGACGGACGCCGCGATCAGACCCATCAGGTTGGGGAGCATCTCGACGGCGATGATCCGGCGCAACGGTTCGCCGTTGGCCTTGGCGGCCTGGACGAAGTCCCGGTTGCGCAGGGACATGGTCTGGGCGCGCAGCACGCGCGCCCCCCACGCCCACCCGGTCAGACCTAGGATGATCGCGATCATCCACAGCGGCGGGTCCACGAACAGCGAGGACACGACGATGATGAGCGGCAGGCCGGGCAGCACCAGGAACACGTTCGCGAGGGCGGACAGCGACTCGCTGCGCCAGCCGGAGGTGTAGCCCGACAGGACGCCGACCGTGATCGCGATCGTGATCGCGAAGACCGTCGCCAGGATGCCGACGACCATGACGCCGCGGGTTCCCCAGATGACCTGGCTGAACACGTCCTCACCGAGGTGGGTGGTGCCGAGCCAGTGTTCCGCCGAGGGCGGCTGGAGCCGGGCGGCGGCGTTGATCTTCGTGGCCGAGAACGGCGCGAGCCACGGGGCGAGCACGGCGACCAGGAGGAAGAACCCGAGGATGACGAGCCCGGCGACGGACTTGCCGTTGCGGAACATCGCGAAGGCGCCGCCCAGCCTGCCCGGGCGGGCGCCCCCGGCGGGGACCTCTGGCTCCACCGCGTTCGCGTCGAGGAGGGTGGTTGTGCTCATGGCTCAGGACTCCGTCTGGCGGGTGCGGGGGTCGAGGAACGCGTACGCGACGTCGGCCAGGATGTTCGCCAGCAGCACGGACAGCGTGATGACGAGGAAGACGCCCTGCATCAGCGCGTAGTCCTTCGCGTTGGTGGCGTCGAGCAGCATCTTTCCGACACCCGGGTAGCTGAACACCATCTCCATCACGACCGTGCCACCGACGATGAAGCCGATCGCGAGCGCGAAGCTCTGGATCTGCGGCAGGACGGCGTTGCGGGCCGCGTAGCGCCACAGGACGCGCTTGCTCGGCATCCCCTTGGCGTGCGCGACGGTGATGTAGTCCTCGTCGAGCACGGTGAGCATCATGTTGCGCATGCCGAGCATCCAGCCACCGAGAGAGGCGATGACGATGGTGAGGGCCGGCAGCGTCCCGTGCTTGACGACCTGACCGATGAACTCCAACGACCACTCGGGCGAGACGCCGGGGCCGAACGCCTTGCCTATGGGCAACCACCCGAGGTTCACCGCGAAGATCGAGATCGCCATGAGGCCCAGCCAGAAGTACGGGATGGTGTTGAGGAAGGTGGTCAGCGGGATGAGGATGTCGAGCTTGCTCCCGCGCTTCCAGCCGATGACCGCGCCACCGACCGTGCCGATCGAGAACGCGAGGACGGTGGCCACGCCGACCAGGCCGATGGTCCACGGCAGTGCGCCGGCGATGACCTCGGTGACCGGGCGCAGACCGTGGGTGAGGGCCACCCCGAGGTTGCCCTGGACCAGGAGGTGGAGGTACTCGGCGTACTGCTGCCACAAGGACTTGTCGGTGTCGAGCCCCAGCAGGGAGCGCAACGCGTCGGCGGCCTCCGGGCTGATGTTCCTGTTGCGGGAGAGGTACTGGCTGACGGCGTCGCCCTTCATCATGCGCGGCACGAAGAAGTTGATGGTGACGGCCGCCCACAAGGTGAACAGGTAGAACAGGGCGCGGTTGCCGAGGAACCGCCACGGCACGCGCACGCGCCGGGAGTGGACCTCGGTCGAGGTGGTGCCCAGCTCGAGCGGGTCGACGGCGGTCTCGTCGGCGTCGGCCGGGGGGCGTGCGGTGCCGGTGGCTGCGCGGTCGGCGGGGCTCACTGGCTACCTCCCAGGATGCTCGTCGCCTGGGCGAAGTGCCGTTCGGGGTCCGGGGACGCGGCACGCAGGCTCTTGGTGTACGGGTGGCGCGGGTTGAGGATGACGTCGTCGGCGCTGCCGTGCTCGACGACCCGCCCCTGGTTCAGGACGATGATCTCGTCGCTGAAGTGCCGCGCCGTGGCCAGGTCGTGGGTGATGTACAGGACGCCGAGGCCCTCCTCGCGCTGCAGGTCCGCCAGGAGGTTGAGGACGCCGAGGCGGATCGACACGTCGAGCATCGAGACGGGCTCGTCCGCGACGAGGAACGTGGGCCGCGAGGCGAGCGCGCGGGCGATCGCGACGCGCTGACGCTGACCGCCGGAGAGCTCGTGGGGCCGTCGGTCGATGACGCTCGCGGAGTCGAGCTGGACGCGTTCGAGCAGCCGGTGCACCTCGGTCTCGACCTCCGCCCTTGGCACGACGGAGTCGAGCAGCAGCGGGCGCTCGATGTGGTGGCGGATGGTGTGGTAAGGGTTGAGCGAGGCGAAAGGGTCCTGGAAGACCATCCGCAGCTGCTGCCGGTACCGGCGCAGCCGCTTGCCTCCGCGTGGGATCACCTCACCGTCATAGAGGACCTCGCCCGTGGTCTGCGTCTCGAGGTGGGTGAGGATCTTCGCGATCGTGGACTTGCCGCTGCCGGACTGGCCGACGAGGCCGATGGTCCGCCCCGACTCCAGGGTGAAGCTGACGTCGTCGAGGGCCTTGATCTGGCCGGCTCCCCGGACGGTGTAGATCTTGGTGACGTGCTTGAGCTCCAGCGTGGTCATCGTGCCACGACGCCCTTCTCGCCCGTGAGGCGGGGGAACGACGCGAGGAGCGTCTTGGTGTAGTCGTCTTGCGGGTCGGTCCAGATCTGCTCAGACGTGCCCAGCTCGACGATCTCGCCCTCGCGCATGATGGCGATCCGGTCCGAGATCTCCAGCAGGAGCGGCAGGTCGTGGGTGATGAAGACGACGGTGAACCCGAACTGGTGGCGCAGGGCGGAGATCTGGCGGAGGATCTCGCGCTGGACCAGGACGTCGAGCGCGGTCGTCGGCTCGTCCATGATCATGAGCTGCGGGCGCAGGGCGAGCGCCATGGCGATCATGACCCGCTGACGCATGCCGCCGGAGAGCTCGTGCGGGAAGGACCGCGCGCGCTCGGCCCCGACCTTGACGATCTCGAGGAGCTCGGTCACCTCGGCCCGGCGCTCGGCCCTGGAGAGCTTCGGGCGGTGGACGACGAAGACGTCCTCGAGCTGCTTGCCGATCGGGGCGACGGGGTTGAGCGCGTTCATCGCGCCCTGGAACACCATCGAGATCTTGTCCCAGCGGAAGCGCAGCATCTGCTCCGCGTCGAGCCGGTCGATGTCGATGTCCACCCCCGACGCGTCGTGGAAGGTGATGTCGCCCCCCGTGATGACGGCGGGGGGCCTCAGCAGCCGCTGGATCCCGTAGGCCAGCGTGGTCTTGCCGCAGCCGCTCTCGCCGGCCAGGCCGAGGATCTCGCCGCGCCGGAGCTCGATGCTGACGTCACGCACGGCCCGCACGGGCGGGTCGACGTCGTACATCACCGAGAAGCCCCGGACGGACAGAAGGGTGTCGCTCATCGTCGAGTGTTCGCTTCCGTGGTCATGGTGCTGGGTCGGGGGGCGGGCACGTCAGGCGTACCCGCCCCCCGACGATGACGGTGGTGACCGGTCAGGTCAGCCGGCAACCCTCAGGTTCTGCAGCACCAGGACGGAGCCCGGCTGGGTCGGGTCAGCCGAGGCGTACGGGTTCGCGTCGTTCGGCCAGCCCACGTAGCTGCGAGTGTTGTACTGACCAAGCAGCGGGTGCGCCCCCAGCGGGATCACCGGGACGTCGGCGACGAAGGCCGTCTGGATGACCTCGAGAGCGGCACGTCGTTCGTCGTCGGACGAAGCGTTCGCGTACTGGTTGAGCGCCGCGGTGACCTCCGGGTTGTCGTAACGGCCGAAGTTGAAGGCCGCACGGTCGTCCACGATCCACCGGGTGTCCATGGCGGAGGTGTAGAGGCCGTAGGCGTTGCCGGAGTCCTCGAGCCAGTGGATGATCGCCTGGAAGGTGCCCTCGGTCCGGGCGGCGTCCCAGCCGCCCCAGTCCGGGTTGTCGATCGTGACCTCGACACCGAGGTGCTCACGCAGCTCCTCGGCCATGATCGCCTGCTGGGTGTTCCAGTCGGACCAGCCGGCCGGGACGGAGAGGGAGAACGTGACCTCGTCGCCGTCGGGGTCGACGAGCTTCTCGGACGCCCAGGTGTAGCCGGCGTCGGTCAGGATCTCACGGGCCTTGGCCACGTCGACCGTGTAGTCCTCGCCCTGGAACGGCGGCAGGATCTCGTCCTCGAGCACCGCGCCGAGCCCGGTCTTGGACCAGATCGCCTCGGAAGCGCCCTCGCGGGCGATGTCCACGTAGGCCTGGCGGTCGAGCACGTGGGCCATCGCCTCGCGGAACGCGACGTCGTTGAACGGCTTGGTCTGCAGGTTCATGAAGACCGTGGCGGCCCCGGTGGTCGAGGCAGGCCAGAAGTAGTTGTGGTCCGGGTCGGCCGCGAGGAAGGAGGCCTCGATCTGCGGGATGAAGGCCTGCGCCCAGTCGGCGTCGCCCGCGATCAGGGCGGAGGTCAGGGCCGCGTTGTCACCGTAGGAGATGTAGTGCAGGGTCGGGACGGCAAGCTCCCCGCCCCACCAGTCGTCGCGGGCCGTCAGCGTGACGGACTCGGTCGACCAGTTCGACAGCACGTACGGTCCCGTGCCCACCAGCTCGCCCTCGCCGGTCAGCGGCGTGGTGTCCGGGTCCTCGATGTTCTCCCAGACGTGCTTGGGCACGATCGGCAGGTGGAGGACGGCCGTCTGACGGACGAACATCGAGTTCGCGAACTTCAGCGTGATCGCGTCGCCGTCCTGGTCAAAGCCCAGGTAGCCGATGCCGGACGCGTCGGTCAGAGAGCCGTCGAGCAGCATGCCGAAGGTGAAGATGATGTCGTCACCGGTGAACGCGACGCCGTCGCTCCAGGTGACTCCGGCGCGCGGGATCACGGTGAGCGCGGTGTAGTCGTCGTTCCACTCGACCGACTCGGCGAGCCACGGGGTGGTGCCGAGGTCGCCGGTCGGGTTCTTGAGCGCGAGGCGCTCGAAGATGACCGAGCCGTAGCTGTACTTCGAGGCTGCGGAGTCTCCGAGGAACGGGTTGTGCGACTCCGTGGTGATGGCGCCGTCGGGCTTGGCGATCGTGATGGCGACCGTGCCTTGGCCGTCGACGCCTTCGGCGCCCGGGTCGGTGGTCGGGTCCCCCGAGCCGACCGTACCGGTGTCCGACGGCGACGGGCTGGGTTCCGCCGAGTCACAGGCGGTCAACGACATGGCGCCGAGGGCGATGGCCGTGGCGATCCCGGCGGCCTTCCTGGACACACGTCGGGGAGCAGAGGTGAGCGACATTGCTTGACTCCTCCTTGAGGGAAACGGACCACCACGGGTGCGGTGCTCGAACGATAAGTTACTGTCCTGTCAGCAAGTTGTCCAGGGACCTGGACATGGTGCGACACAACCCGACCCCAGGGGTGCGCAGCGCATAGGATCCCTACCGCGCCCCCGGACCCGGGCGCGACCGAGAGAAGTGAGCGACATGAGCAAGGCCAACGGCACGGCGAAGGCGACCGGCAGGACCAGGAGCGGCGCACCTCGGCCGCGCGAGGCCACCGCCCGGCGCCGCGAGGAGATCCTCAAGGCCGCGTTGGCGACCTTCGGCAGCAAGGGCTTCTACAACGGGCCGCTCACCGAGATCGCCGAGCAGGCGGACATGACCCACGCCGGGATCCTCCACCACTTCGGCTCGAAGAATCAGCTGCTGCTCGAGGTCCTGGACTACCGTGACAGGTCGGACGTCGCCCTGCTCGAGGGCCAGCACATCCCCGACGGCGTGGACCTGTTCCGCCACCTGGTGCGCACCGCCGCGCTCAACGCCACGCGGGCCGGGATCGTCCAGGCCTACGCCGTGCTGTCCGCGGAGTCGGTCACCGAGGGGCACCCCGGGCGCGCGTACTTCGTGGGTCGCTACGAGCAGCTGCGAGGCGAGGTGGCGCGCGCCTTCGAGGAGTGGTGCCACGAGCTCGGCGTCACCGATCCGGGACCGATCGCCAACGGCTCGGCGGCCGTCCTCGCCGCGATGGACGGGCTGCAGATCCAGTGGCTGCTCGACCCGGACGCCGTCGACCTCGCCGAGGCCACGGCGTTCGCCATCGACGCGGTCGCCTCGGCCGTCGTCGCGCCGACCGCCTCACCCCTCGGGCCCCGGTCCGACTGGCCGCCCTCGCCGCTGGGCGACTGAGACCCGCTCGGGGCCGCGGGGGCCTCGATGGTGTCCCGGCAGGCCGGGCGCGATGCCTCAGCCCAGCTCGAACCCGAGGGCCCGGGCGGCGGCGTGCGGGTGGGGCTGGTTGGCCCAGTGCGCTGCTGCGGCGCCCGTCGCGAGCGAGCGGGTCTCGACGCGGTCGACGTAGAGCACACCGAGCAGGTGGTCGGTCTCGTGCTGCACGATCCGTGCGGGCCAGCCGCTCACCTCCTCGTCGAGCGGCCGTCCGCGCTCGTCGAGGCCGGTGAGGTGCACGGCGCGCGGGCGCGCGACGACCCCGGCCCAGCCCTGGACGGACAGGCACCCCTCGTAGAACGCCACGCGTTCCGCACCGACCGCCTCGTAGCTCGGGTTGACGAGCACGCGGTACGGGTAGGGCACGCGTTCGCGGGCCTCGGCGACGTCGGGATCGGTAGGCCCCGGGTCCTCGACGACGGCGATCGCGAGCGGCAGCCCGATCTGCGGGGCTGCGAGGCCAACGCCCGGCGCTGCCCGCATCGTGCGGGTCATGAGGGCGAGGAGCTGTTCGAGCTCGGTGTCGTCGAGCTGCCCGTCGAAGGGCAGCGCGCCGTTGCGCAGCCCGGGGTCGCCGGCCTGGACGATCGGGGCCACGTCGAGCTGGACGAGCTCCGCGACGGCGTCACGGAGTCGAGCCGCCCCCTGGCCCGCGCTCACAGCGCCAGACGCTCCCGTACCACTGCGGCCAGCTCGGCCGCGATCTCCTCGGCGACCTCGCCGGTGCCCGCCTCGACCATGACCCGCACGAGAGCCTCGGTCCCCGAGGGTCGCAGCAGCACCCGGCCCGAGGTGCCGAGCCGTGCCTCGGCCGCGGCCACGGCGGTGAGCAGCTCGGGGTCGCTCGCGGAGCGTGACTTGTCGACACCGGCGACGTTGACGAGCACCTGCGGGAGCCGCGTGACGGGTGCCGCGAGGTCCGCGAGCCGTGATCGGGTCGCGGCGACGCGCGCGGCGAGCTGGAGCGCGGTGAGGACGCCGTCGCCGGTCGTGGCGTGCTCGGCCATGATGAGGTGGCCGGACTGCTCGCCGCCGAGGGCGAAGCCGCCGGCGCGCATCGCCTCGAGGACATAGCGGTCGCCCACCCCCGTCTCGTGCACGGTGATGCCCTGCTCGGCCATGGCGAGCCGCAGCCCGAGGTTGCTCATGACGGTCGCGACGAGCGTGCGCGAGGACAGGGTGCCCGCCTGCGCCATCGCGACGGCGAGCACACCCATGATCTGGTCGCCGTCCACGAGGGCGCCCGTGTGGTCGACGGCGAGGCAGCGGTCGGCGTCGCCGTCGAACGCGACCCCGAAGTCCGCATCGGCCGCGACGACCGTGGCCTGGAGCTGCTCGGGGTGCGTCGAGCCGCACTTCTCGTTGATGTTGCGCCCGTCGGGGCTCGCGTTGATGACCACGACGTCGGCCCCGGCCCGGCGCAGCGCAGCGGGACCGACCTCGCTCGCGGCCCCGTTGGCGCAGTCCACGGCGATGCGCAGCCCTTCGAGCGACGTGTCGATCGTCGCGACGAGGTGGTCGACGTAGGCGTCCCCGCCCTTGCCGGAGTCGACCGTCACGCGACCCACACCCGCACCGGTCGGCCGGTCCCACGGTTCGCCGAGCCGCTGCTCGATCTGGTCCTCGAGCGCGTCGTCGAGCTTGTGCCCGCCGTGCGCGAAGAACTTGATCCCGTTGTCCGGCATCGGGTTGTGCGAGGCCGACAGCATGACGCCGAGGTCCACGCCCATGCGGTCCGTCAGGTGCGCGATGCCCGGGGTGGGCAGCACACCGAGGATCGTGACGTCGACGCCAGCGCTCGCCAGACCGGCGACGACGGCGGCCTGCAGGAACTCCCCCGAGGCGCGCGGGTCACGCCCGACGACGGCACGAGGACGGTGACCCTCGAACGCCCCGGTCGTGGCGAGGACGTGCGCGGCGGCGACGGAGAGGTCGAGGGCGAGCTCAGCCGTGAGATCACGGTTGGCCAGGCCCCGGACCCCGTCCGTGCCGAAGAGGCGACCCATCGGTGGCGAAAGACCGAGGAGGTCGGATCAGCGCTTCGAGTACTGGGGCGCCTTGCGAGCCTTCTTGAGGCCGGCCTTCTTGCGCTCGACGGCACGCGCGTCACGCGTCAGGAAGCCCGCCTTCTTGAGCGCGCCACGGTTGTGCTCGGCGTCGATCTCGTTGAGCGCACGGGCGATGCCGAGGCGGAGCGCACCGGCCTGGCCGGAGATGCCGCCACCCGTGATGCGGGCGATGACGTCGAAGCGGCCCTCGACCTCGACGAGCACGAAGGGCGAGTTCACGAGCTGCTGGTGCAGCTTGTTCGGGAAGTAGTCCTCGAGCGC
>Ga0160449_1000280_pt1 | contig 36033 bp, 23 predicted proteins | sample HID1975I_E1MG_FD_108216 | JGI IMG/M metagenome (GOLD analysis project Ga0160449, IMG submission 108216) | Enriched soil microbial communities from UW Madison campus, WI, USA - HID1975I_E1 MG | ecosystem: Environmental > Terrestrial > Soil > Unclassified | place: USA: Madison, Wisconsin...
AAAGCCTCAATAACCTCTGTATTGATTTTATTTACAGCTTTAAAGTCCATTTTGTCTACTTTTCTGTCGTAAGTCATAAAACCGTTCACCTCACCTTCAACGTCTGTTGTTTGAGTATAAACTGCTGCAGAAAAGCCTGTTTTTACATAGTTCTTTAAAATTTGAGCATATTTAAGATATTCTGCGGTTACTTCATTTTCATTTTTGAATTTGATGTAACCCCAATTATCGTTTGCTCTCCACAAATGCCCTTCAAGCGGAAGCCCAATTCCCCCATATTCTCCCAAAACAGTTACTCTTCTGGCATCGTACAAATACATTTCTGGTCCTGGATAATTGTGTAAATCTAAAATATCTCCTGTTTGGAAATGATTTCCGCCACTTGATGAATTCGTTAATCGGCTTGGGTCGTGATTTTTGGTCCATTCGGTAATTTCAACCGTTTTGAATTGTCCCCAAGCTTCGTTAAACGGAACCCAAACCACAATGCTTGGATAAGAATACAAGTGATCCATGATTTCTCTCCATTCTTTTCTGTAAATTTCTTCTGATTGTGCAGAACGCTGTAATTCGGTTCCGTCAAAATACTTTCTATTCTGCCAGATCGGCTGATTGTCTCCGCTAGGCATGTCCTGCCAAACTAAAATTCCCAACTGGTCACAATGCGTATACCAGCGTTCTGGCTCTACTTTTACGTGTTTGCGAATCATATTAAAACCTAATTCTTTGGTTTTAATAATATCATATTTTAAAGCTTCGTCTGTAGGTGCTGTATATAAACCGTCTGGCCACCAGCCTTGATCGAGCGGACCAAACTGAAAATAATCTTTGTTGTTTAACTGCATTCTCATGATTCCGTTTTCATCTCTTTTGGATGAAATTTTGCGCATTGCAAAATAACTTTTTACCTCATCAACAATCTTGTTTCTGCTGATTAAACGAATTTTAGTCTGATATAAAAACGGACTTTCTGGCGACCATAATTTTGGATTATTCAAGATGATATCATTGCTTTCGCCTACAACAGCTTTTTCTTTAGCAATTTCTTTTCCGTTGTCAAAAACAGAAAATTCAATTAAATCTCCCGTTTCTGCGCCTTTTACATCTGCTTTTATGCTTATTGTATTTTGATCGATATTTGGTGTAGTTTTTAATGCCGTAATATTTTTAGTATTTACCGGTTCGATCCAAACCGTCTGCCAGATTCCTGTAACAGGTGTGTACCAAATTCCTTCTGGAGTTTTAACTTGCTTTCCTCGTGGCTGCGGTCCATCGTTAGAAGGATCCCAAACTTTCACGACTAATGTTTGATTTTTGCCTTTTTGAAGAAATGGCGTAATATCAAATGAAAACGGAGTGTATGCGCCGGTATGCGAACCCACTTTTATATCATTAATAAAAACTTCCGTTTTCCAGTCAACAGCACCAAAATGCAGTAGAATATTTTTCCCATTCCAGTTTGATTCAATCGAAAAGCTGGTTTTGTACCAAAGTTCATTTTTTGATCCAACTTCTTTCATAACGCCAGACAAGCTCGATTCAGCCGCAAACGGAACCAAAATCTTCCCATCATATTTGGATGGCGCTGTTTTGCCAAATTCCTGAATAGCATAATTCCATAATCCATTCAGGTTTTTCCATTGGCTGCGCTCCATAATCGGACGGGGATATTCTGGCAGAGTTTTAGCCGGATCAACTTGCGACGACCATTTTGTTTTGATTTTATCTCCCTGAGGTTTCCATTGTGCGTTGCTTATAAAACCTATCAACAGCAAAAAGAGAATTATTATTTTATTTTTTATCATAAATTTTCGAATCTTAAAGAATTAATTGAATTACCAGACTCATATCCACATAAGTCTGGTAATTACTTAAAACTAACTTAACTAACCTTATTTTTTAATTGTGAATGGTAAATGGTAAATTATAAATGTTCAAAGCTTGGAAACAATTCACATTTCACAATTCACATTTCACAATTCACAATTCACAATTCCACATTATTTTTTAAGACCAAATTTCTTCACCAAATTATCATATTCATTTTTAGAGATTGTAATCATGCAGCCGTGGCGCACTTTTTCTGGCAGACTGTATTTATCCCAATCGGAGAAAAAAGTGTAACCTGAGGCCTGAAACCAAGGTCCGTTTAAGTTATCTGCAATTGATAATCCGTAAGAAACTCCTGGGTATTGTTCGTAATACATATACCATATTTTATCGTCTGGAGAAGGAATCAGCATTGGAGCTTCTCTAAAGTTTGGACTGATAGATTGCTGGGGCAAAGAATAAGGTCCTAAAAGTGATTTAGATTTGGCAATTCTGACGGTTTTTCCTGTTGTCCAATACAAAGTTGGATAGGTTTCGTCTTTAATCACAGCATAATAGGAATCGCCGACTTTACGAATAAAAACATCAATGGTTCCCATATCCCAATCGAATAGACGTTTTGGAGTACCTTCAAAAGTTTTTAAATCTTTAGACAAAACATACAGCGTTCTCTGGCTGGCCCAATAACGTTCTCCATCTTCTTTTGTTCCTTCCAAATGCGGCGTGTGCCAAGTCATAATAAACTTTTCAGAGTCTTTGTCGTAATATAATTTTGGAGCTCCTATTCGCTGCAAAGCATTGGAATAATCGGGTGTGCTCTTTAAATCTGGTGTATAGTCAGAATGTTTTTTCCAAGAGATTAAATCATCAGAAATCCAAATATTAATACTTTTGGCATCGTCTCCTGTGTTTCCTGCGATATAATATTTTCCGTCTGGACCTTTGCAAATGTCTGGATGTCCTTTGTATTCTTCAAAAACTCGTTTGCCATTATTCAAATTCTCCCAATGTAAACCATCAAGACTTACGGAATAATACAATCTGCCATAATCATTGTGTGTCATGTGCGCAAACAAATAGGCTTCGTTTTTAGGTTTTTCGTTTCCTTTTACTTGTCCAGGCGGATCTGGTTGTTGTGCTTTCGCAGAAAATCCAATCACAATCGCGATTAGCAAAAAGAGCTGTTTTATTGTATTTTTTTTCATGCTGCTAAAAGATTAAAATGTTTTTTTGCCACAAATTCCACAAATTTTCACTAATTATTTTTTTACCACAGATTTAAAGGATTATAAAGGTTTTTAAACATATAGAAATATAGTTTCTCTTTGTCTCAAGAGGCGTAATTTAATGCACATAGCTATATGTGTGAAGGCTTGCTTTTTTAAACTCTTTAAAAGAAAATAAACCTCTGATCTATGTGTTTAATTTTTCCTGCATAAAGTTTAATCTTTCTAATCCTTTAAATCTGGAGCAAAAATTATCTAATTATCTAATTATCTAATTATCAAATTGACACATTATCTAATTTTTCTAATTCTTTGTATTCGCCTCAGTTGTCATTTTTTTAATCAAATCTGTTTCTGCTTTTATGTAAGGTGTTCCATCGTTTCTCAAAACTTCGTGAAACCATAACTTTGGTTCTGCATCGTATTTTTTAGTCCAGCTGTCCCAAGCATATTTAGTTTGCGTTTTTCCGTCAACAAATCCCCAGTTAATCATTCCGACATTGTATTTTCTGGCAATTGGAAGAAATCCTTCAAAAGTGCTTCCGTTTGGTCTTGCCATATATTCTGTACATAATAATGGTTTTCCGTAACGCTGTAATTGTTTGATTACTTTTTCAAAATCTGCGGGTGTGTTGTAATTGTGAAAAGAAACGATATCCGATTGCTCGATCTGCATTTTGTGCATCGGTGCCATTTTAGATTCGTCGCTCCAATCTCCAACCCAAACTCCAGAAGTTAACGGCTGCGACGGATTGCTTTCTCTTGCCCAGACAAAAACATCTTTTAAAAGCGGCAGAATCAAATCGACTTTGTTTTTGATTTCGATTTTTTCGTAAGATGGTCCAGTCATATTATCTGGCTCGTTCCAAACATCCCAGCCCAAAATACGTTTGTCATCTCTGAATTTTGCTACCGTTTCTTTTACATATTTCTCTAAACGAGGATATTGTGTTTTATCCTGAAGTACTTTTTGCCCTGGACTCTGCACCCAACCAGAATTGTGTGTAAATGGTTTTGGAGCACGTTGTTTTCCTAAAGCAGGAAACGGATCCCAGCAGGAATCAAATAAAACAAAAAGTGTTTTGATATGATGTTTATCTGCAATTTCTAAAAACTGGTCCATGCGTTTGTAAAGTCCTTCTGCGTCTTGCTGATGCAGTAAATCGTGCAAGTAAACGCGCATAACATTCATGCCGATTCCTTCTGCCCACCCCAATTCTTGATCAATTCTTTTGGGGTCAAAAGTATCTTCCTGCCACATCTCTAACTGGTTTATAGCTGTGCTAGGATAATAATTTGCGCCCACTAACCAAGGCTGTTCTGCATACCATTTATTGGCTTGATCTTTTGTCCAGATTTCTCTTTTTTCAACCGCCGTGGTTTCATTTTTGTTTTCTTCAGAAGTATTCTTTTTGTTGTTGCAGCTAAGCAATACTAGTCCTGCCAACATAAATGTCAGACACAATTTTACTTTTTTCATTATAAATTTTGTTATTATGAACGATCGTTCTTTTTATAAGGGAATCAGATTATTAAACCTGATTCCCTCTAAAATAATTTTAATATTCAGGGTGTTGTTTTAAGTTTGGATTATTCTCTACTTCAACCTGCGGAATTGGTAATCTGTGATTTTTACCAACTGTAAAGTTTTTGAAATCAGGATCACGAAGTGCGATTTTATCAACAGAAGCCTGAGAATCTAAATCTCCCCAGCGTTTTAAATCTTCCCAGCGAACACTTTCGCCTGCTAATTCTAAAACTCTTTCTGTTTTTAATCTTTCTAAGAATTTATCGTGATCGTTTCCAATTTCAGGATGCGCTGTTGCCAAAGGGTTTAAATTTACACGAGCTCTCACTAAATCAACATATTGATAAGCTTCCTGAGTACTTCCTAATTCATTTAAAACTTCTGCGTAACGCAATAGAATATCAGCATAACGAACCAATCTATAGTTTACCTGACTATAATAATCTTCATTGTTTCTGTAATAATCACGGCTTCCTTTTCTCCACCAAGCTTCGTCTTGATTCCATTCCCAAGTTTTACCATAAATTTTGTCTCCAAAATCAGCTTCTAAACCAGGATAAAACAAAGTATATCTTAATCTTACGTCCAGATTTCCGTCTTTATTTTTTTCTTGCTTGAAAGCATTTACTAACCAGAAACGAGCTTGCCCGTCTGACCAGCCGATACTTCTAGGTGCGAAGAATTGAGCGCGGTTGCTTGAAACGGCAGCACTTTGACTTTCATCTGTTCCGCCTTTTCTTTGATCTCCAAACTGAATTTCAAATACAGATTCGCTGTTATTTTCATTCACATCCGTAAAGTTGTCTCTGTAATTTGAAACCAAACTATATTTAGCTCCAGCTCCAACAACTAAATAATCTAAAGCTGTTTTTGCTTCTGGCCATTTGCGCTGCTGCATGTATAATTTGGCCAAAAATGCTTTTGCTGCACCTTTATCTGGTCTTCCTGTTTGGTCTGACGGCCATTCTGCTGGTAAATCCGCGAAAGCGTCATTCAAATCTGTTTCAATCTGAGCCCAAACCTCTGGAAGTTTCTTTTGCTCTGGAAGATCATTTGGCTGCGAAGGTGTCAAAACCAACGGAATATCTTCCCAAAGCACTGCAGCATAATAGTAATGTAAAGCTCTTAAAAACTTCGCCTGAGCGATAATTTTCTTTTTATCATCTTCATTCTGAAAAGTAATATTCGGAACATTGGCAATAACCTGATTACATCTAAAAATGGCTTTGTAAGTATCTCTCCAAGTTACCACATTCCCTTCCCAGAAATTGTAATTGATATAATTGAATCTTGTCCAGTCGGCCAATTCTATCCACGGACTGTTGCTGTACCCTTCGTCTGAAGTTAAATCCAAACGGAAATAAATCCATCTTGCCCACAAACCGTCTTTGTAAAACATGGCATAAATAGAGTTTACTCCATTCTGTGCATCACTTTCGGTTTTCCAATACTGATCTGTAGTCAGCGCATTTGGATTGGTTAGATCTAATTCGTTTTCACATGAAGCTGTGAAGAAAAGACCCGTAAAAACTGCTATTATTAATACTATTTTTTTCATTACGTGATTTTTTAAAATTAGAAGCCAAACTCAACACCAAGTGAATACGTTTTTAGATTTGGAAAAGCTCCATTATCAACACCTCTTTCAAAAATGTTTGGATTGCTAAACTCTGGATCTAATCCTTTGTATTTAGTAATCGTAATAACATTTTGTGCCGAAATAGTCAATCTTGCTCTTGAAATTCCTGATTTTTCTAAAACCGTTTTCGGAAGGTTATAGCCAAATCCGATATATTTTAGACGAATGAAATCACCGCTTTCTAAGAATCTATCGCTGTCTCCTCTAGAATTTAAAGTTGTTCCTTTTACAATTCTTGGAAAATCTGTGTTTGGATTCTCTGGTGTCCAAGGCTGAATACCTTTTCTGTAGTTACTGTCGTCATCAAAACGATCCACCACACTTCTAAATCCGTTGTAAACTGTTGCTCCATGAGAAGCAATCCAGTTCATAGAAAAATCAAAACCTTTGTATTCTGCGCCGGCATTAAAACCTACTTCAAATTCCGGCCACGGACTTCCAACAATATCTTTGTCTTCGTTTGTAATTTCTCCATCCCCGTTCACGTCTTTAAAACGAATATCTCCCGGCTGTGCATAAGGCATAATTACTTTTCCATCTGCATTTTTGTAGTTTTGAACTTCTGCTGCTGATTGAAATAATCCGTCTGTCTGCAATACGTACCACATTCCTACTGGATTTCCTGCACGAGTAATCGTATTTCCTTGAATACTTTGGTTTTGTCCGTTACCTAAAGAAACTAGTTTGTTATTTACTTTTGTGAAGTTTAAAGAGGCATTGAATGAAAAATCATTGATTTTTTTGCTGTAAGCCAATTCCAGCTCAATACCTTTATTTTCAACTGTTGCAGCATTAGAAATTGGGTTTCCGCCATCATTTCCAGTTGTAAATAAAATTGGGAAACCAAATAATACATCTTCTGTACGAGCGATAAAGTAATCTCCTGTAAAACGTAAATCATTGTTTAAAACAGCCAAATCAACTCCAATGTTGGTTTGTTTTAATTTTTCCCAGCGCAACTGCGAATTCGCTAATCTTACCTGAGCCGCAGAAGGATATAAAGTTTGTCCGTCTCCTAAAACAATTGCTCCAAAAGTGTTCATGAAACCTTGGTATTCATAGTTTCCAATATTTCCAGAACCTAACTCTCCATAACTTGCTCTTAATTTTAAATCTTTAATAAATTCTGATTTAAAGAAAGGTTCGTTGCTTACTCTCCATCCTGCAGAAACCGATGGGAAATTACCCCATTTGTTTTCATCGCTAAATTTCGATGAACCGTCACGTCTTATGACCGCATTCAATAAATAACGATTATCATAGTTGTATTCTAATCTTCCTAAGTAAGAAGTCAAAGCAGCTTCATTTTTAAATCCGCCAACCTCTGGTAAATCTCCTAAATCCAAAACATCAAAATATTGTCCTGTACTTGGGTTTACTAAAAGATTTCTTTTTGTACCGTAAATCTGATTGTAGTTGTCCTTTTGGAATGTCTGGCCAATTAAAGCCGTAATGCTGTGTTTTCCAAAATCCTTTTTGAAATTTAAAGTGTTCTCGTAAAGTAATGTTTCTGATCTTCCTTTATTTTGGTTGATGAAAGACTGCTCATAAGGCTGATTTAAAGTCCAGTTTCCTAATTTTCTCATGAAGTTATAACTGTCAAAGCTGGTTTCATATCCAAAATTGAAACGGTATTTTAACCAAGACGTAAATTTCAATTCTGACCAGATATTTCCTCTAATTCTGAAATTTTCGTTTGTCGCATTAGAAAAATCTGCCAATGCCAAAGGGTTTGTTCCAAAAGTATTTGCAACGCCTGCTTTACCATAGCCATATCCGCCAGGATTGCTTTCGTCATAAACCGGAATTGTTGGCAGTAATCTGTAAACGTCAATAATTGGCGCTCCAGACATTTCATCTGTTTTTGAATTACTGATTGCTAGGTTTTCTCCTATACTGAAAATTCCTTTTGATCCGCTTGAATTTACACGAAATGAAATTCTGTCAAAATCGGTTCCTACTACAGTTCCTTCGTTTTTAAAATAATTTCCAGACATAAAAAATGTAGAGTTTTCTCCTCCTCCAGAGAAACTTGCATTATAATCTTGAATCATTCCCGTTTGAAAAACTTCGTCCTGCCAGTCTGTATTTACTGCCATGTTCAAGTTTTGTCTCGGAATTCCAGCATTATCATATGCTTGATTATTGAATTTTGCAAACTCTTCTGTTCCCATCAAATCATATCTCGGCATAGTCGTAAAACTCGATTTTGCAGAAACTTCCACTTGAAGCGGACCTTTTTTTCCTTTTTTAGTGGTAATGATAATTACCCCATTTGCAGCTCTAGAACCATAGATTGCTGCTGCAGAAGCATCTTTTAAAACCTGAATCGATTCGATATCATTTGGGTTAAAATCTCTGTTTGCAGATGTTACTAATCCATCAATTACATATAATGGATTTGTATTTTGAAGATTTTTAAGACCGCGAATTTCAACATTAGCTTCTTGTCCTGGACGTCCTCCGCCGCGAACTTTAACTCCTGTGACTAAACCTTGAAGTCCGTCTGCAACTGTTGTAACTTGTCTTTTTTGAATTTCATCAGCTTTCACTAAAGAAACAGCTCCTGTAAGGTCTTTTTTCTGCTGCGATCCATAACCTACAACAACTATTTCGTCGAGTTTCATGGCATCTTCTTCTAAAGTAACAGAGATAGAAGTTCTGTTGTTAATTGCAATTTCTGTTGTTTTATAGCCTTGTGAACTAAAAACTAATGTCTGATTTCCTGTGGCAGTAATTTTATAACTGCCGTCAAAATCTGTAACGGCGCCGTTTGATGTGCCTTTAATTAAAACATTCGCAAAAGGGACAGATTCTCCAGATGCGGCGGTAACTTTTCCCGTAACAGTAATTTGCTGGGCAAAAGCAGACTGCAGTAATAAACTAAAGAAAATCAAGAGGCAGTATCTCTTTGTTAAAAAGTGAGTGAACATTGTTTTCATTGATTTTTGCATTTTAGATAGTTATTTCTTTTTGTGGTTTGGTTTACGAAATATTGCTTTTTTAATCGTCCGGAATGCGAACAAAAAAAGAATTAATATTCTCTTCTAGTAATAAATTGTTCATTTTGTTTCAAAATTAGTAATGGTTAGATTTTTCAAACTATATTTTATTGATAGTATATTTTTAACCTTAAAAAATTATCAATATCGTTTATTTGAAAATTCAAAGTAGACGCTTTTTATTCAAAATAAAATGCTTCATTTGTGTCAATATCTCTTTAAAATGATTCAAATCGTATAAAAAAGTGCTTATAAATACTGGCTTGCAACATTTTGTAGAATATTGAGACGATTTGAAGAAATCTTGATTTTATCATAAAAAACATGACTATGCGTAAATTCTTTCTTTTTTTATCTTGCTGCATTTTTTCGACACAATTTTCGAATGCACAAGATTATTATTTTAAACATTTTCAGGTTGAAGAAGGACTTTCTAATAATACAGTTTTAACCTCATTACAAGACAATGACGGCTTTATGTGGTTTGGAACCAAAGATGGATTGAACCGTTTTGACGGATATCGTTTTAAAACTTATAGAAATAATGGTGATCCTGTTCATAGTTTAGGAAGCAACTACATTCAGTCTATGCATGAAAATGATGGTACAATCTGGGTTGGAACAGATAAAGGTTTGTATCATTATGATAAAAAGCAAGATCAGTTTACTATTTTGAATGAGGCTATAAATGATCGTATTAATGACATTAATCACGATCGAAAAGGCAACATTTGGTTTATTTCTGGCAACATTTTGTATAAATATGCACCAAAAAAGAAGGAAACAACGACTTTTAATCCCAATAAATATTTTGTTACGACGTCGATTACCCGAGATTCAAAAGGCGAAATCTGGGCTTCTTCTTTAAATAAAATCTATCATTACTCTGAAGAAAACCATTCTTTTGAAAATATTGTTTTAAATCCGCCTTCCCATAAAGCTGATTTCAGAATTACTGTTATCTATGCCGTTGATCCTGAAAATATTGCAATTGGAACACAAGATCAAGGAATTTTGATTTACAATCGAAGAAATAAAACCACCAGCGAACTTGAATTCGGAATTAAAGAACCTGTTTTTGTGCGTCAGTTTAGAAAAAAAGGAAATGATGAACTTTGGATTGCAAGCGAATCTGGCGTTTACGTATATAACCTAAAAACCAAAACGGCTGTAAATCTCAAAAAAAATTACAACGATCCGTATGCCATTTCAGACAATGCCGCCTACTCGATTACAATTGATAAAGAAAACGGTATTTGGATTGGAACTTATTTTGGCGGTGTCAATTATCATCAAAAACAATATACACAGTTTAAAAAATACTTTCCGCAGAAAAATCAAAATTCAATCAGCGGAAGCGCGGTAAGAGAAATTCACAAAGATGATCACGGCGATTTATGGATTGGAACCGAAGATGCAGGCGTAAATCGTTTTAATCCGAAAACGCAAAAATTTACTTCTTACGGCGTTTCGTACTATAATATTCATGCTTTAATGCCGCGAAAAGACAAAATCTGGGTGGGAACTTTTGAACACGGTTTGGATGTTCTCGATCGAAATTCTGGTGCGGTTATCAAACATTACAGTGCTAGTGACGGGAGAAGCGGCCTGCACAGTAATTTTATTTTTTCTTTTTATGAAATGAAAAACAACGACCTTATTGTGGTGACAACAATGGGGCTTTACCGTTATAATGAGCAGGCAGATAATTTCGAAATCTTAAAGTTCTTTCCCGAAACTTTTCATTATACAAATTTTAAAGAAGACAGCGACGGGAATCTCTGGGCAGGAAGTTATCGCGACGGATTATTATTTTATAATCCGAAAACGAAGAAAAAAGAGGTTTTTACGTATGATTATAAAAATCCAAAAGGCATTAGTAATAATACGATTAACGCCATTTTTGAAGACAGTTCTAAAAATTTATGGATTGCTACAGAAAACGGTTTGAATCTCGTTGATCGAAAAACACATACTTTCACCAAATTCACAACCAAAAACGGAATGCCGAGCAATGTTTTCTATTCTATTTTAGAAGACGATTCCAGAAATTTATGGCTTACTACATCTAAAGGTTTGGTAAAATTTGGACCAGATCATAAAGCAATCAAGATTTTTACGACTGCGAATGGTTTGTTGAGTGATCAGTTCAATTATAATTCGGCTTTTAAAGATTCGAATGGCGATATGTATTTTGGAAATTTAAACGGAATGATCAGTTTTAATCCGAAACATTTTAGCAAAAACAAATACACACCTTTTATATATATTACCAATCTTCAGATCAATAATAAAGATATAGAAGTTAACAGCCAGAACTCTCCTATTGAGCAGTCTATTTCTTTTCTTGACGAATTAGAATTAAACAACAGCCAATCGTCTTTTAATCTTGAATTTGCTGCTTTAAATTACACTGCGCCTGAATTGACAGAATATTGGTATCAGCTTGAAAATGTAAATAATGACTGGGTTTATTTAGGAAGAAACAATAAAGTTTTCTTTACCGAACTGGCTCCGGGCGATTATATCTTTAAAGTAAAATCCCTGAATAGTTTTGGTGTTTGGAGCAAAGAAGTAAAACTTAAAATACATATTCTGCCGCCGTTTTATGCCAGTACTTATGCGTATCTGTTGTATTTTATCTTAATCTGTGCGGGATTCTATTACATTATTCGTTATTCTCAAAATCTTACCCAGATTAAGAATAACCGTAAAATCAAGCATTTAAATGACGAAAAAGAAAAAGAAATTTATCAGGCGAAAATTGACTTTTTTACGAATGTAGCGCACGAAATTAGAACGCCTTTGACTTTGATTAAAGGTCCTTTGGAAAAACTTTTAGGTTTGAATTACGAATCGGAAGAAGTGCCGCAGCATCTTTCTATAATGAAGAAAAATACGTCTCGTTTGTTGAAATTAGTAAATGAATTGCTGGATTTTAGGAAATCGGAAATCGGTGGTTTGAAATTGACCTTCGTCGAAGCGAATATTTCTTCTATGGTTCGAAATTTTCATTTGAGATTCAGTCAGTTAATTGAAGAACGCGAACTAGAATTTGAGTTAGAATTAGGAGAAAAAGATATTCATGCTTTTGTGGATAAAGAAGCTTTTAAAAAGATTTTGAGCAATTTGATCAATAATGCAATTAAATATTCGAACAAAAAAGTGGTAATCTCTTTATTTAGAGACGAAAAGAAACTGACTTTGATTGTAAAAAATGATGGAAATGTGATTCCGATTCATTTAAAAGATAAAATCTTTGAGCCGTTTTTTAGAGTAGACGACAGCAGTACAGCTTCTGGAACTGGTATTGGACTTTCGCTTGCTCATTCGCTGGCGCAGCTTCATCATGGAAGTTTAGAATTGGTTGCAGATTCTACTTATAATATTTTCGAATTGATTGTTCCGCTGCATCAGGAAGAAGAATTTATGTTTTATACGGATTCTGAACGAGAACAAAATGAAGTCGAAACACCAAAAGAAATTATTGAAATTAAGAATGAAAAAGCACAGATTTTAGTTGTAGAAGATAACGAAGATCTTTTGAGTTTTATAACAGCTGAATTGGCTGGAACGTATTCTATTTTAAAAGCAGAAAATGGTGAAGAAGCGCTGAAAATCATTCATAATGAAAATATACAATTGGTGATTTCTGATGTTTCGATGCCAATTATGGACGGAATTACGATGTGTAAAAAGATTAAAACGAATCTCGAAACAAGTCATATTCCTGTAATTTTATTGACGGCTAAAAATTCACTTAAATCACAAATTGACGGACTTGAAGTTGGTGCAGACGCGTATGTTGCCAAACCTTTTTCTATGGATTACCTAAAAGTACAGGCCAATAATTTGATTGAAAACCGCAGACAGATTATGAATTATTATGCAAGTTCACCACTTTCGCATATTAAAAGCATTGCACATAATAAAACAGACGAAAAATTCTTGAAAAAACTGGACGATGAAATCCTTAAAAACATTACAGATCAGGATTTAAGCGTAGAATCACTGGCAGAAATTATGAATATGAGCCGTTCGACTTTGTACCGAAAAATTAAAGATATCACGAATCTGAGTCCGAATGAATTGATCAATATCGTAAGACTAAAAAGGGCTGCAGAATTGCTATTGAACGAAAATTACAAAATGTACGAAATCGCAGAAATGGTGGGGTATAAATCTCAGACAAGCTTTGGACGTAATTTCCAGAAACATTTCAATATGTCGCCATCGGATTATATTCATACAAATCGCTAGATTAAATTAGATAATTAAGAAATGTATCAATTAGATAATAGTTAATTGCCCAATTATCTAATTGACACATTTTCTAATTATTTTATGCCCAACAATTGGTAGAGTTCTTCTTTTTTATTTAAAGCAGTAGAGATTGTTTTTCCGTCGATTAACTCCACTACATTCCCGTTGAGGCTTCTGACAGCTTCTAGATTTAAAATAAAAGAACGCTGTACGCGGAAGAATACTGGAAGTTTCAAAACTTCTTCCATTGCTTTTAAAGTTCCTAAAGTGGTGTACGAAGCGCCGTTAATTACAAACTTTAAATAATCGCCCTGTGCTTCTACATACAGAATTTCATTGAGCAGAATTTTAATCAATTTCCCTTCTGATTTTATAAAAATCCGATCGGAATTAATTTGATGCACTGACGTTTTTTTCTTTAACGAAAGATATTCTTTTGCACGATTAACCGCTTTTAAGAAACGATCAAAACGAACGGGTTTTACCAAATAATCTGCTGCGCCGGTTTCAAACCCGTCTAAGGCAAAATTGCGATGTGCCGTTATAAATATAATAACTGGTGGATTTGTAAGCGATTGCGCGAATTCTAAACCTGTAAATTTAGGCATTTCGATATCACTAAAAATAATATCAATCGCATTTTCCTGCAGATACATTAAAGCTTTGGAAGCTTCTCCAAATGAAGCCTGTAAATCCAAAAATGGAATTTCGCTGATAAAAGATTCGATAATATCTCTTGCAATAGGTTCGTCATCAACGACAATGCATTTTAAGTTTTCCATTATTTTCTTAAAACTATTTTTAGATCCACTTTAAAAGAAGAATCTTGGTTTTTAATTTCTAATTCATATTGATTCGGATAAACTAATTCTAAACGTTTACGAGCATTCTCTACTCCTATTCCTCCAAAATTCTTAACCGCCAGACTTTCTTCAAAATCATTCTCTAAAGAAAGCCAAAAGGTATTTTTTTCGATTTTGATATCCAGCTTTATAAATGACTTTTTAATACTTTTTAAGCCGTATTTAAAGGCGTTTTCAATGAAAGTAAAAGTTAGCAGCGGTGCGATAAAAAGTCCTGCGGTTTGGTTTTCTCCTTCAATATTTATCTGAATATCTTTATCATCGGCATAACGCATCTTTTCTAAAGCGATGTAATTCTTGATAAAATCCAATTCTTTTTCCAGACGAACGATTTCTGTATTCGATTCATACAATGTATAACTCATTATATCAGACAAATTCAGAATTAATTCTGGAGCCAGATTGTCTTTTCTAACTGTAAGTCCGTACAAATTATTCAAAGTATTAAACAAAAAATGCGGGTTAAGCTGTGCTTTCAAAAAGTCTTTTTCAATTTGAATATTCTGAATTTCCAAAGCCGTTTTTTCTTTCTGTATTTGAAATTTCTTGTTGTAAAGTCTTGTAATTTCAACTAAAATTTTGGCAAAACAAAAAGGCGAAAGAAGCGAGATAATAATAATCGTCTGCGAAAGCATTCTTTTTAATGAAACCGCCTCCAAAAAAGTCTGATTGGCACTCATTTTAATGACGCCTTTTAATTCTCCAAAAGTAATTTCAAGGCCGAGCGCATAATAAAATAAAGAGAAAAAGTATGTCGCTGCCATCCATATAAAAATCGAAATCGGAAAAAGCATCAATAAAAGAATTACAATTCTGGTTTTGTTTCCAGAAAAAATCTTGGGAAGCAGCAGATAAAATACCATATAAAAGACAATGATATTTACTGCTGCCATTCGGATAGTGAGCAAAACTGCATCAAAATAAACCAAATGATATCCAATTACATAACTCAAAAACAGTAATATAGAAAATCCTAACCACATGCAAATGTGCAGTAAAACTCTATTTCTTTTTGTAAAAAACTGATCGAAGTTTAAAGACGCTACTTTGTCTAAAAAATATCCCGAAGTAGATGTGGTATTTGGCATGTATATAATTGTAAAGCAGTTTTCAAATATAACTTTTTATAAAATTCTAATAACCGCATTGATTAAATTAATTGTGTTGTGGCCCAGAATTGAGAAGATTAAATTTCCTGAAAAAATCCTTAAAACGCCTAAACTAAATGATGATATTAAAGTAAGATACACTATTGTAATAATGTCAAATTTTAAATGAAAATCCTGATCTAAAATCGCTCCGTGTGATACACCAAATAGAATTGTAATGATAACAAATGACCAGCCTAATTCGACACCGCGGTAATTCCATTTTGGGGCAAAAGCCTTATTTAAAAGCCATAACGAGATTCCTCTAAGAGCAATTTCTTCTGTTAATCCCGGCATTGTTGCTTGAAAAACAAAAGTTTCTAAATCGAATGTTCCTCCTTTTGGAAATAATATCAGCTTAAAAACAATGTCAAATAAGGTAAAGCCAATAAATACTAATAATCCAAATTTTAAAGCGCTCTTTGAATTGGTTTGGGCAGTAAATCCGATTTTGATTCTTTCTTCTTGTGAAACTGAAAATAGTATAATTACGGATAAAGCTAAACTCAATATCTTTCCTGACCAATTGAATTTTAATCCCAGAAAATCTAATGGCAGAAGCTCTTTTCCGTAATGCTGCAATAGCATATCGCTAAGAAAATAAAGAACAAAAAGCACTAAGTATTTATAATTTGTTTTTTCTGTTTTGAAATGTGCAATAACAACAAAAGGAGAAATTAATAAGATCCAGAGAAGCGGTAATAATGGTGACATAATTTTGATTTTTAAGGTTTAATTTTAATCAAAAATATATCGAGAGTATATCAACTAAAAGTCTAATCGGTAGAAGTGGTACTTTTCTCCGTGAAAATATTATTTTATCCGATAAGAGAGAATGGTTGGTGGTTGGTGGTTGGTGGTTCGTAGTTGGTGGTTCGTAGTTTTTGGTTGATAGTGATCTTTAATTTTAATTCATAATTTTTAATTTTTAATTCACAAAAAAAGCCCTAAACTTTAATTTAGAGCTTTTAATATATTTTATTTGAGTCTAATCCCAATTGTTCGTTTTAGAAAGTGCGTATTTACCAGCGCCAGTAAAGAATAATGCGATTGCTCCTAAAAGATAAAGCATTAATAATTCATTAGCATAACCTCCGTGATCACTTATAGAGAAAATATCTTGTGCATGTGCTACTGCAATTGCTGTGATACAATTTATGGCAAAAATAACCGCTGCAATTCTAGTTCTGAATCCTAATAAGATTGCAATCGGAGCTAAAACTTCACCAATATAAACAGCATATGCAAATGTTCCCATGTTTTCTACAAGGAAAGAAATTCCATGAAGGATTTTTGAAATTCCGTGAAAAAGCATTAATCCTCCAATGCTGATGCGTAATACTAATAATCCTAAGTCTGTGTTTTTTGAAATCATAACAATATAAGTTTTGGGTTAAAATTACCTGCATTTAACTTGCAGAGCAACTAAAATACAAAATTTTGTTAGGTTTCAAATTATATTATTTGAAATAATTCTAAATAACTATTTTAATCTAGTACAGACAGTATTCTTAAAATTTAATTGCAATTTTTCCAATCGTTTTACCCGATTCTAAAAGCTGATGCGCTTTCTTAAAATTGTCAGCAGTTAGTCCGTTTAGGGTTAAATTTAAAGTAGTTTTTAGTACACCTTCGTCTAATAAATCAGCAACTTTATTTAAAATATGATGTTGTTCGATCATGTCTTCGGTTTGGTACATGGAACGTGTATACATTAACTCCCAAGAAAAAGAAACACTTTTACTTTTCAGTTTATTTAAAACAACTGGTTCACTGCTTCCTGTAATTGAAGCGATATGTCCTTGAGGTTTAATCAATTCGACCATTGTATCCCAATAGGCATTGGTATCTACAAAATCTAAAATAAAATCCACATTTTCAAAACCAGCTTTGCGGACAGAGGAAACTAAATCTTTGTGATCTACTACAAAATCGGCTCCCTGGTTTTTGCACCAATCAATTGTTTCTGGACGAGACGCTGTTGCAATAACGGTTAAACCTGCAATTTTCTTTGCGAGCTGAATTGCAATCGAACCTACTCCTCCTGCTCCGCCAATAATTAAAATTGATTTTCCTTTGTCTTTTTCGGCGCTGATTCTAATTCTGTCAAACAAAATTTCCCAAGCTGTTAAAGCGGTCAGCGGAATTACAGCAGCTTCTTCAATACTTAATGATTGCGGCTTTTTGCCAACAATTCTTTCGTCGATTATTTGGTATTCGGCATTACTTCCTTGTTTGGTGATATCGCCTGCATAATACACTAAATCTCCGACTTCAAATAAGGTTACTTTTTCTCCAACTGCCTGCACAATACCAACGGCATCCCAGCCAATAATTTTTGGCGTTTCCAAAACTGTATCCTTTGCACTGCTCTGACGAATTTTAAAATCTACGGGATTTACCGAAACAGCATCAATCTTTACTAATAAATCGCGTTCGCCTGGTATTGGTTTTGACGCTTCAAATTCGATAAAACTTTCTTGATTTTCTATGGGTAATGATGATTTGAATCCTATTGCTTTCATGACTTAATTTTTTTAATTAAAGTATAACACAAAGATAAGCGGAGTTAAAAATGTATAACTGGTATATTTTAATACAATATCGGTAAAAATTCTGCAATACGTTTTTGTTTCAAAACATTTTGACCACACAAAGAAAGACTATGTTTTTTATGGCTTTAAATAAAGTTTTAAATTTGTTTACTAAAAATCTTTCAAAATGAATATCAGAAAAGCCGAAAAATCAGATGCAGAAAATATCGCTCCAATTTTATTACTAGCAATGGAAGATATCATCTATAAGTTTATTGCAAAAGAAGATTACGCTTCAGCGAAAGACTTCCTGTACCACTTCATTGAAAGAGAAAACAATCAATATTCTTATCAAAATTGTTATGTTGCAGAAGAAAATAATGAAATCATTGGTGCAGTAAATATTTATAATGGTTCAGATTTAGAAATATTGCGAATTCCAATAATTGAATACGTTAGAAATCATTACAATCCAACATTTGATCCAGAGTTTGAAACAAGCGCGGGAGAATTCTATATTGACTCTTTAGGCGTTAATCCGAATCATCAGGGAAAAGGAATTGGTTCTAAAATACTGCAATTTCTAATTCAAGAATATGTTCATACTAATAAACAAACATTAGGCTTATTGGTTGAAGAAGATAATCCGCAGGCGAAGAACCTTTATTTAAAACTCGGTTTTAAGATTGTGGGAGAAAAAACTTTAGTTGGCAAGAGGCTCGAGCATCTTCAAATAAGTTAGGATAGAGTAACCTCTATCCTTTTTTATGCACTTTAACGATTATTTTGAACAATTTGACGATGATTATATCGTTATTAAAAAATAACCAGGCGATTTTTCTTTAACCTTAAAAAGAATTTCGTTGAATTGATATTGAAATAAATTAGTAACAGAATGAAAAACATAACCCTATTAGAAGCAGGTTTAATTTTAAGAATAGTTTTAGCAATCACAATGCTTTCAGCCGTAGCTGATCGTTTTGGAATCTGGGGAGCGCCTGGTTCTAATGCAGTAGCTTGGGGAAATTGGGACAACTTCGTTATGTACACCCAGACCTTAAATCCTTATGCAAACAAAGCCACAGCAGAAATTTTAGGCATTGCTGCTACTTTCTTCGAAGTCATATTAAGTCTCTTATTGATTTTTGGTTTTAAAACCCGAATCGCAGCTTTAGGAACTGCTTTTTTATTGTTTTTCTTTGGTTTTGCTATGGCTGTTTCGGTTTCGGTAAAAGCACCTTTCGATTATTCGGTTTGGACAAGCGCTGCCGCAGCTTTACTGCTGGCTAATATTGGTAAAACATCTTACGCGGTTGATAATAGAATTTAGAGTTAATGGTTGATTGTTGATTGTTAATGGTTGATTGTTATTGGTTGATTGTGTTTCTTATCTTAATATAAAAAAACAGAAGCAATTTTTTAAATTGCTTCCGTAAAAAAATAGTATTTAGCGCTAAATATCTAAGGAAATCTCAAATTAGTCCTTAATGATATTAAATCCTTGAATTCTTCCACTTTCTTTTAATCTGAAAGTTTCTTTCACCACTTTTGTAACTGGGTTATATTGATTTACACCAGAGAAACCATCTGTAGTACTGTTTGACAAGAAATAGATTTCTCCATTATGGAAAAATGGATTTTGTGTTGTATAGAAATTATCTGGCGGCATATTTAAACGAGTTGCCTTTTTTGTAGTGGCATCAATTTCATTCCAGAACCAAACATCGTCTCTGTATTTAACTCCATGTTGTCCTCCTCCGTAGTAAGAAACTGCTCTTGATGGAATTGTCGTGTAAATTTTGTTGTTGTAAGCAAAAAGTCTGTTGAACTCAGCTGGAAATTGATATGTTTTCATGTCAATTACAAATGTTGTATCAAAATTCACTTCACCTTTTTTAATTCTAAGAATTTTTGAAGAATAATCAGATGGCTGTGTTTTCATATCACCAACTGTAGCAAAATATAAATCTCCTGTAACTTCATCTAAACTCCATAAAACATGGTCAATAAATACACCAAGATTCGTTGTTCCGCCAATTTTAGTTACATTTTCGATTTTCTTTGTAGTTAAATCATAAACTGCGATCGCTGCTTCTTTAACTGCCGGAGTTACCTGCCAGTTTCCTGCTGCTTTATCTCCTAATAATAAATCTAAGTATAATTTATTTTCTCTTTTTGCAATAATCAACTGCCCGATTGATTCTAAAGGCTGACCTGTTGAAAGTGAAGAAAAATCAATTTCACCAGTTCTTTCCATTGTAGAAGGATTGAATGTCTGTAATTTTAAACCGCCTCTTACTTTATCCCAGTAGTAACCTTCTGTTGGACCTGCAACTAAAAAGTTAGTTTCGTAAGCATTAGAAAGAGATGGTAAAAACCCTTGATCTACAACCTTACCAGAAGCATCAAGACCCATTTTATTAATTCCCTGTTTTGCATTTGAAACATCATTTACTTTAAAAAGAGTTTTATCTAATGATCTTCCTCCTAAAGAAGATGTTACCTGAAGAAATGGTAATCCCGAAAGATTAATTTCTCTTGATTTGTTATCTTTTAAAGCATAAATACCACCGCTCCAGTTAGCTGCACCGTTGTATATAATCCAAGTTTCGTTTTTTGGTAAAGTATCGTCTGTACTACCGTTATCGGTATTGTTATTATCGTCGTTGCTGCTGCAAGAAAATAAAAGCATACTGGCTGCGATTCCTGCCAGTAGTGAACGAAGTGAGTTGCTTCTTTTCATAGTTGATCTGATTTATTGGTTCTATTTTAAAAAATTATAAACTAATTTGAGGTGAAACGATCTTCCCGGTCTCTGCACATTAAAATTGTCGTAAAGCCTTACGTCTCCAATATTTCTGCACTCTGCCGAAATAGTTGTTTTTTGATTGGAGAAATGATAATACACGCCCACATCATTAGAAAACTGTCCTAATCTTCCGTCTTGCGGAATAATCAATGAGGTCTGAAAATCTTTTACAGATCCAAACAAAGGAGGTTCCTGATTTTTTGGAATGGCAACCAAAAAGAATCGGTGTGTGTAATTAGCATTCCAGGTAAAATTTAAGCTGTCTCCTTTTTCAAACACATTTCCGAAATACGTATTTGCCCAGAAATTGCCAAACAAAAACGGAATGTTAGGAATTCGAGAATCATTTAGATACTTAAACTGCGGATCGTCGTCTTTTCTGCGAATATCCTGATAAGTGACATTAAATCCAGTATTGAGCCATTTTGAAGGCGTATAATTGGTTTCGAATTCAAAACCTTTTATTTCAGAATTCTCATAATTAATATATCGGTTGAACGGAATATCAAGTTCCAGGAAAATAATATCTTTTACTTTTCTATAGAATAAACTTCCCGAAAAAGTTAAACTGCTTTTTTCTTTAGCAATAGTATATTGTCCGTTTAGGTTTAAATTGTGGCTTTTTTCAGGATCAAGATCTAAATTTTCCTTTACGAGTCTGGCATCTCCAAAAATCTCAAATTCATCAGGAAGACGGGTAGCATATTCATAAGAGAATTTAACTAAATAACGGTCTTTTGCCCATTTTAAACCTCCCAGGTAACCAAACTGACTGTCATCTTTTGAAGAAGTCCAGGCAAAACCGTAGTTATCAGTTGTATAACCTTCTGTCTTATAATGGTAGTATTTTGCCGCTACTATACTTTCTAATTGATCTTTAAACCACAAAGAACGCCACGCCAAAGCCATATTGTCTTTTCTATATGTTGCTGGAACGGTCAATACATCAACGCCATTAATGATAGAAACAGCCCCAAGCGGATCACTTCCTTTTCTTCTCTGCGAATAATACAATTCACTAAATTCTAAAAAATTACGATCAGATAACTGGTATTCCATGTTCAATCTTGACGAAACAAAATTGTATTTCATGCGCTGATTATTTCCTGTTCTAATTTCTCCAGGCTGCATGTTTTCGGCAATAACTTCGCCTAACCAATTGTAACGAACCGTTGTTGTATCAATAAATTTGGTTTTAAAATGACTGTAATTAGTTAAGAACGAAACTTTTAATTTATCATCAAAAAACTTTTTGCGGTAATTAATCATTCCCGTGTAATTCTGTTCTTTCGAAAAAGCCTGTCCGTAAACACTCACCATTCCGGCGTCATTTTGAATCTCTTTAAAGAAATCAGAATAAATCAAAGTCATGCGAAGATCATCTGCCCAGGATTTGTCTTTTAGTCCTATAAAAGCTTCTCCGTAATTTGATCTTGTCATATCGTGAAAACGTTTCACATCTCTAAATTCCTCACTAGTAGTATTTTGAATAGGAACTTTTACCTTATAATCATTATCAGAATAATTAAAAGAGCCGTTAAAACCTCCGTAGAAATTGTTTTTGTTCTGCAGATAAAAATTAGCCGTCGCCCTGTGTGTATTGAAAGAAGCAATTTCATAAGATACTTCGGCAAAGTTTTTATTGGAAGTTCTGGTTACCAAATTTACACCGCCTCCTAATGCATCAGAAGCCAGATAAACTGGCATAACACCTTTGTAAATTTCAACACGATCGAGCATATTAACCGGAATTGTACCCAGACTGAAACCATGACCAAAGAGTTCAATAGGAATTCCGTCCTTAAAAACACGAACTGCTTTTCCCTGCAGTCCGCCCAAATTAATCTGAACCTGAGAGCCAATATTTCCGTCAGTTCTTAATTTTACGCCCGACGCCCTGTTTAAATAATCGCCTACATCTCCTGCTTTATCATACTGTTTTTTAAAATCGATAACCTGAACTGAAAAAGGAGATTCTTCAATTTGCTTTTTTACGCTTTTGTTTTGTATTAAAACTTCATTTAAATTTGCCAAATTGCTGTCAGAAGCATTTAAAGTAAAATTAAAATGATTATTTTCACTGCATGCAACAGAAATAGTTTGTCTGAACTTTTCATTATTTTTTACAGCTTCTATAATATAAGTTCCAGCTTGTAGTGAAAGTTCTAAAGTACCAGAATTATTGCTGTTTCCCATTGGCTTATTGTCTACCAAAATACTTACGCCAGAAACGGGATTTCCAAGTTTATCTTCAATATGAATATAGACTGGACAGGCATTTGCACTGAAAAGACCAACCAAGAACATAAACATAAGGTTTAATTTAAATGTCAAAACTGTTTTTATTTAAACTGATTATAAATTATATTTGCAGTGCAAAAGTATTTGATTACTAATGGATGCACTTATGAAAGTGGAAGTTTTAATTATGAATATAGAAGTATAAGGGATGGCATTTAAAATTGATTCAAATGATTTTGCTGATTTTCTGGAAACCGAAAAGAGACCAGAAATACAACAGTCTAAAATAGTAGCAGAAGACGAAAAAGATATAAAATTTGTCACGCCCAGAGGAGATATTTTATTTCATGAACATACTATTACAGAGGAGTTATCGATTCTTCAGGGAAACTACCAACTGCATGATGATGTCGCGATATCCGGTCATGGAGATTCTTCACTGTTAGAAATGCATTTTAATCTTTCTGACCAAAAAATTGGATATATCAACCCTGGATCTTCAAAAGATTTTGCATCACCGATGTCCGGCAATATTACTTTTCTTTCGGCAGAAGATAATCACGCCAAAATTGACTTCAAAAAAGACATTATTTATAATACATTTGATATTCATCTTCCTTTAAATGTGCTTACTAAGTATGAAGGCGAATCGAAAATAATGGATAATTTCCTCAATAACATTCAAAAAAATACCAGTGCCGCTTTAGCCAAGAATGAAATCAAGATAAGCGCTAAAATATTTGGCGTGATGCAGGATATAAAAAATTGTTTCTATAAAGGTTTGACCAGAAAAATCTATATGGAATCTAAAATATATGAACTTATTGCCTTAAGTCATCACAATTTAGATACCGAAAAAGATGCACTTAACCTAGCTGGAAGTGATGTGGAGAAAATAAAATATGCTGCACAATTAATTCGAGAAAATATTGATAATCCTTATACCATTGTAGAATTAGCCCGAAAAGTCGGCGTTAACCAAACCAAACTAAAAGAAGGTTTTAAAACCGTTTTTGGCGATACGGTTTTTGGCTATCTGCAGGAAATCAGAATGAATAATGCCAGACATTATTTATCAGATACATCACTTTCTATTCAGGAAATAAGCCATCTTTCTGGTTATCAAAATGTTTCAAACTTCAGTATAGCCTTTAAAAGGATTTTCGGCTATCCGCCTACCAAATTGAGATTGAAGAGTTAGTCTCAGTCTTATATTATAATGAGAAAATTTAACTGCAAAGCATTTTTAAGGTATATTTAAGGTCTTTAATTTATCTCTAACAAATTTGTATTCGTAAATTAGCAGATACAAAAACATATCTTAATGACAATACTTACCTTTACGCTTATAATGATTCTAGGTGCTTTTTTAGCAGGCTTTATCGGTTCATTATCAGGCTTGGGAGGCGGCATTATAATCATTCCGCTTCTTACTATTATTCTCGGAGTCGACATTCATTATGCAATTGGAGCCGCTTTGGTTTCTGTTATTGCGACCTCTTCAGGTTCTGCTGCAGCTTATGTAAAAGAAGGAATAACCAATATGCGAATGGGGATTTTTCTTGAAATCGCAACCACTATTGGTGCTGTTTGCGGTGCACTGCTTTCTACTATCGCTCCTACTTCTTTTATAGCCGTTTTATTCGGTTTAACCTTGATTTTTTCGGCTGTTAATTCACTTCGAAAAAAAGAAGAACACATCGTTTTAGAATCTAGTCCGCTGGCTAAAAAATTAAAATTAGAAGGAACTTACCCTTCTCATGACGGCGAAATCATTCATTACGGAACCAAAAATGTCTTAGGAGGTTTCAGCATGATGGGAATTGCTGGAATGATGTCTGGCTTACTCGGAATTGGTTCAGGTGCTTTTAAAGTTATTGCAATGGACAATATTATGAGGGTTCCGTTTAAGGTTTCGACCACAACGAGTAACTTTATGATGGGCGTGACAGCAATGGCGAGTTCTGTAATTTATATTCAAAAAGGATATATTGAACCTGGAATTTGTATGCCGGTTGTAATTGGAGTTTTGTTTGGAGCTATGGCAGGTGCTAAAATATTAGTTCGCACCAATCCGAAAAAATTGAGAATCTTTTTTGCCTGTCTGATTTTCGTTTTGGCAGTAAATATGATTTATAACGGACTAAATGGAAAAATCTAATATGGTACAAGAAGAAAAATTTGGAGAAAAAGACTTTCAGTCAATTATAGGAAACTTACTTCGTTATGGAGTTTGGATTTCGTTAGCGGTAGCTTTTATGGGAGGAATTGTCTATTTAATGCACAACGGAAGCCAAATAGAAGATTATTCTGTTTTCAAGGAAAATGACCGTAATATATTTGAAGTAATCGCAGATGTTTACAACGGTGCAGTTCAAGGAAACGGAGAATCGTTAATATTTACGGGTATTGTTTTACTCTTTTTAACACCTGTACTGCGTGTATTACTATCGCTGTTTTCGTTTTTATTGGAGAAAGATTATTTGTATGTAGGAATAACATTAATTGTAATTACGATCATCATTATCAGTATTTCATTCGGATTCTCACATTAATATTCGCAATAGGCTTTAAGCTATAGGCTGTAGGCCTTCCTAAAATGCTTAAAGCTTAAAGCCTAAAGCTAAAAATAAATATATGGAAATAGGAATAGACAGTTTTGCTTCGGCAATGTATGGAGATAACAACACTTTGAGCAGTGTTGATGCGATGGAGCAATTACTGCAAAGAATTGAATTTGCAGATCAGGTTGGTCTTGATGTTTTCGGAATTGGAGAACATCATAAAAAAGAGTTTTTAGATTCTGCAACAGCAGTAATTTTAAGTGCAGCGGCGGCCAAAACAAAAAATATACGTTTGGCGAGTGCTGTTTCAGTTTTGAGTGCTGCAGATCCTGTACGTGTGTACCAGAGTTTTGCAACTTTGGATCTGGTTTCAAAGGGAAGGGCGGAAATTGTTGTAGGGCGTGGTTCTTCTATTGAAGCTTATCCCCTTTTTGGCTATAATCTAAATGATTATGATGCGCTTTTCAGCGAAAAATTAGATTTACTTTTACAGATTCGCGATAATGAATTTGTGACTTGGGAAGGAAAATTTCGCCCGGCGATCCATAATCTTCCAGTTTATCCGAGAGCTATACAAGAAAAATTACCAATTTGGCTTGGAGTTGGCGGAACGCCTGAATCTTTTATCAGAGCAGGTTCGCTTGGACTTCCGTTAATGGTTGCTATTATTGGCGGACAGACACATCGTTTTAAACCTTTAATTGATTTATACCGTCAGGCGGGACAAGCTGCAGGATATAAACCAGAAGAATTAAAAGTGGGATTGCATTCGCCAGGATATATTGGTTCAACAACAGAAAGTGCCATTGCAGATTATTATCCAGGTTATGCGGAGTTATGGACAAAATTAGGAAGAGAACGCGGCTGGCCTCCAGTTACAAAAGATAAATTTGACGGATTAATTGATGACTTAGGTGTTTTAATTGTAGGAAGCCCCGAAAGAGCTGCAGAGAAAATCCTGCGACACAGTGAAGCACTTGGCGGCGTCGATCGATTTACTTTTCAAATGGACAACGCTGGTTTAACACACAAACAATTAATGAATGCCATAGAATTAATTGGAACAAAACTGATTCCTTTAATTAGAAAGGGATAGTTTTGAATTGTGAATTATGAGTTATGAATTATGAGTTATGAATTGAAACTAATAACTTCCAATCCTAACTCATAACTCATAATTCATAACTTATAACTTATAACTAAATACTAGAACTTATAAGTAACACCCACTCTAAAGTTTCTTCCTGGTTCTGCCTGCCAATAATAAGCCTCTAACCATTCGTAGTAAGAACCGCTGTATAAGTATTTATCTAAGATATTGAATACGTTTGCTGTAACTTTAACTTTCCCTGTTTCATAAGATAAACCTCCATCAAGTTTAAAATAAGACGGCAATTTTTGAAGACCTTCTCCCCAAGTATCAGTCTGACGTCCATCAAGAAAAGTTCCTCCGATAGATGCACCAAAACCTTTTAATTTTCCGTTTTGGACTGTATAATTTAACCATGCATTTGCTGTATGTTTAGCATATCCTGGAACTGTGCTTCCAACAGCAATACTGGTTAATCTTGATTCTGTTACAATAGATTCTGTAAAAGCATAGTTGGCAATTAAATTAAGACCGTCAAAAAGTTTTCCTCTAATATCAAATTCCACACCTTCTGCCCTTTTTTCTCCTAAGATAACTTTATAAACATCATTCGGTCCATTTTTTGGATCGGCAGTGAGCTCATTTTTCTTTGTAATTCTGTAAGCAGACAAAGTAGTATTCCATGAGCCATCAAACCAGTCTTTTTTGATACCAAATTCAATGTTATTACCTGTGAGCGGTTTTATAGGATCTCCATTCTGAGTAATTCCAGATTGAGGTGTAAAGGCTTGATCATATAGCCCATAAACCGCTAAATCATCAGTAATAGAATAACTCAAACCCGCACGAGGTGTAATGTGGCTGTCTTCTTGAGGTACGTCATAGGCACTAGTCTGGCTAATCCAAGTGTATCTTGCAGCAAGAGTCAATCTTAATTTATTTTGAAAAAAACCAAGTTCATCCTGAATATATCCAGCTGCATATTCTGAACCATAAAGTCCTCCAGCCCTTTGACTAAGCGGAGTCTCGTGATCAAATTGAGGAAAACCGTTTGATGGAGTTCCGTAATTTGGATTATATACATTGAAAGGACTGGCAGCAGTATCTAAATCATGAGATTGTCCCCAATCTGCCATATAATCTTTACTTCCTAAATCTATTCCTCCTAATATTTTATGTGAAACACTTCCGGTATTGAATTTTCCATTAATGAAAATCTGACCTAAATACATGTTGCTTTCTGCATCCCAAATACCAACATTTCTAATAATATTTCCTGCTCCAAGCGCATTTTCGTCAGAACCAACAGAACTTGGCCATGAACTATAACCTTGCTGAAGATATTTAAAATAAGAAGTCTGAGCTGTTAATTTCCAGTTGTCATCGAATTTATGTTCAAATTGTAAATAACCACTGTGATCTTGTATATTGGTATCAGGTAAACCTGGCGCTGTCATAGTGAAATCACGCGGCAGCGTAGCATAACCACCAGCTTTAGGACCAAAAACATAATAAGAACCCACTTCTGTCATATTTGCATATTGAAAGTTGTACTCAAATGTCAATTTGGTTTTGTCATCAAATTGGTATGAAATTACTGGAGCAATTACGTAACGGTCATTATGCTCAAACGGACGGAATGAACCTTTCTTTTGTGCTGCTCCATTAAAACGGTATAATAATTTTCCTTTTTTATCTAATTTCCCATCAAGGTCTACACTTACTCTGTAAAAATCATAGCTCCCTACGATCGCACTAACTTCGCCTTTTGTAACTCCTGTTGGTTTTTTAGTCACTACATTGTAAAGTCCACTTGGATCCCCGCTCGAAAGCATAAATCCAGACGGTCCTTTTACAAATTCGATATGATCTACAAAACTCATATCTTCTGTTAACGGACCCCAAAAAGATGAAACTACATTAAATCCGTTTCTAAATGCCTGAATTTGTGAACCTCTCATGGTAATATTCGTATACAAATCTCCCCAATGTTCCAAACGCACAGCACCGCTCACGTTACGGATTACTCCATCACTCATACTTGTAATCTGCTGATCTTTTAAAGTTTGAGCACTTACAATTTGTATGTTTTGCGGAATTTCAAGCACTGGTGTCTGGAGACGAAGAGACATTGATGGTTTGTCCTGCTTATATTTATTTTTCGTAATTACAACTTCTTGAAGATCTTCTTGACTTTCGCTTAACGAAAAGTTTTTAGTCGTAGTTTGTTTTGCTGTTACTACAATATTGGCTTCAACTGGAGCAATTCCTACCGCACGAACTACAATAGTATAATTGCCTGGTTTTACTCTCGTAATTTCATATTGTCCCGAAACAGTCGTAACATCAGAATATTTAGTCCCTTTTAGTGTTACAGCTATATTTTCGACAGCCGTATTACCACTCAAAGAAACTTTACCAGCCACTTTTCCGAACTCCTGTCCTATCATGGTTATAGAGCATAATAGAAGCGCAAAAATGTAAACTCCCTTATTAAAAATTATTTTCATTTTGGTTTTGATTTTAAATTGCTGGGCAAAAGTAATTTCTAATATTCGGTTTTCCAAATTATTTTTAATCATTCTAAATAAATATAACATTTTGTAATAAATTAGCAGGAAATAAAATGCAAAACATAATTATTTAAGTTATTTCCTGATAAATTAATCTAGGTTAAGTATTTATAATAGAATCTCTTTTTATCTTTATGATTCCAAATTCAAAACAAAATTCACTTAATAAAATACTGAAATGAAGCCAGATACAATAAGAAAAGTAGCCATTGTAGGTTATAACAGAATTCCTTTTGCAAGAGCCAATACGGCTTATTCGAATGTTGGCAACAAAGAAATGATGATCGCAGCACTCAACGGTCTTATTGATAAATACGAACTAAAAGGAAAATTATTAGGTGAAGTTGCCGGCGGTGCAGTTATTAAACATACCTATGACAACAATTTAATTCGAGAATGTGTCATGCAAACCAGTCTTGATCCTGCAACTCCTGCATGCGATTTACAGCAGGCTTGTGACACTGGAATTGAAAGCGCTGTTTACATTGCCAATAAAATTGCTCTTGGACAGATTGAATCTGGAATTGCAGGAGGTGTCGATTCTATTAGTGATATGCCGATTGCTGTCAGCGAAAAGCTTAGAAAAATATTATTAGATGCGAGAAAAGCGAAATCATTAGGCGAAAAAATTAAGCTGTTTCTAAAACTTCGCCCAAAAGATTTTAGTCCGTTGGTTCCTAAAAATGAAGAATCGCAGACCGGACTTTCAATGGGCGGACATACCGAAATCACTGCCAAACATTATAAAATCTCAAGAGAAGATCAAGATCTATTTGCTTTAAAAAGTCATTTAAATATGGCAAAAGCTTATGATGAAGGATTTTTTGATGATATGATTACGCCCTTCAACGGATTGGAAAAAGATAACAATTTAAGAAAAGATAGTACAATTGAAAAATTAGCCAAGCTAAATCCAGCTTTCGATAAAGTAAACGGTACTTTGACGGCAGGAAATTCTACGCCGTTAACAGATGGAGCTTCTTGTATTCTTCTAGCAAGCGAGGAATGGGCAAAAGAACAAGGACTTCCTATTTTGGCTTACATTACGTTTGCAGAAATTGCTGCTATCGAATACGTTAAAAATCAGCAGAATCTTTTATTAGCTCCCCTATTTGCTGCTTCTAGAATGCTCGAAAAAGCAGGATTAAATCTTCAAGACTTTGATTATTATGAAATTCATGAAGCTTTTGCCGCACAGGTTTTAGCCACTTTAAAAATTTGGGAAAGCCCAGAACTCAGCGAATCGATTGGTTTAAAAAAAGCTTTAGGAGCTATTGACCGAAATAAATTAAACGTAAAAGGAAGCAGCTTAGCAGCCGCTCATCCCTTTGCTGCAACTGGCGGAAGAATTATTGGTGTAATGGCAAAATTGCTGAACGAAAAAGGTTCTGGAAGAGGTTTTGTCTCTATTTGTGCAGCCGGCGGACAAGGAGTTACTATGATAATCGAAAAATAAATGAATATTTTACGAAAAAATTAAGTACGATTGATTTAGATAATATAAACCCGACAGGTTTTAAAAACCTGTCGGGTTTAATATGTCAAAAACAGAATCTTATTAACTTTTAAAAAGCAAATTCTTCAACAGATGATAAGGCTTTCGGCAAAGCATTTTCTGCGAAATCAGGAATTGCCGTTCCTTCTACGCGAAAAGTAGTAACATCTGTCATTCCTAAAAAACCTAGTACAGCTCGAAGATAGGACTCAGAAAAATCATAACTTTTATATGGTCCTTCAGAAAATATAGCTCCAGAAGCAATAGAAAGATAGACTTTTTTATCGGTTACTAATCCTTTTGGACTCCCGTCTGCATAGCTAAAAGTTTTTCCTGCTCTTGCAACCTGATCAATCCATCCTTTTAAAACTGCAGGAATACCAAAGTTGTACAAAGGAACACCAATTACAATAATATCAGATTCCAATAACGTTTTAATAGCCTCATCTGAATATTTAAGAGCAGCTATTTGTTCTGGTGTATGCGCTTCTGCGGGAGTATATACGGCACTTATATGAGAATTGGTCAAATATGGCAGAGGTGTTTTAGTCAAATCGAGGGTTTTCACTTCTGTATCAGACTGTCCTGCAGCTAATTTTTCTATAATTGCGCTGGATAATTGATTACTAAATGAATTTTCTCCATTGGTACTCGTAATTATGCGTAGAATTTTTTGGCTCATGATTTATATTATTTGTTTTATGATACAAACTTATCTACATTTACTATCTCTTTTATAGTACTACCCTAAAGGATAGCGCTATCTTTGAGGATAGTAAGTAACAAATTATGGAAATAGAAACTCAACCACAGGAAATAAAAGAAAAAAACTGTAAACCAAAAGAATGCATGGCAGCATTACTGCCGGTTAGAGATGCTTTAGAAGTACTAAGCGGAAGATGGAAACTGCCCATTTTAATTGCATTATCTGACAGACCAAAACGATTCAAAGAGATTTCTAAGGATATCAACGGCATTACCGATAAAATGCTTTCTAAAGAACTTAAAGATTTGGAAATCAACAAACTTGTAATTAGAAAAGTTTATGATACTTTTCCGCCAACTGTAGAATATTCCCGAACAGAACATAGCAAATCGTTGACAAACGTTATTATGGCCTTAAAAGACTGGGGAACTTTACATCGAAAAGAAATTATTGGAAAATAGATTTGTCGAACCTTTTGGCTAAAAACTAAAACACTACAAAAACTTTACAGGAAATTTGTCATCGCAGCGTTTCTCCTATTTTGACATTTATGATATTCAATATGCAAAAAACATAACATTTGAATATCAACATATTATACAGAAAAAGATTAAATTTGAAATACCCAAATCATCTAAATTCTGAATAATTATGAGAAAAAATCTACCCTTTAGTATCAAAAAGCGATTGTTTAATTATTTCTTATCGATTTTTGCTTTATTAGTTTCGCTGCAATCTTATTCACAATATATTACCCAAAACCTAGCGCCTACAGCTGTCATTAAAGAAGGACTAGCACTGGAACAATCTGTTGATGGAAGAATTTTTATTGCAGAAAGAGGCGGAATTATCAAAGTATTTCAAAACAATACTGTTTCGACTGTTTTTACCGTAACTACTGTAACGGACAATGAACAAGGCTTACTTGGATTAACCCTGCATCCAAACTTTGCCACAAATGGCTATATTTATGTATTCTATGCTATTAACGACGGCGGTATAATCCGACATCGTATTGAGAGAGTCAAAATCGACAATGCCAATCAAGTAGTAAGCAGACAGGAAATTCTACTTTTAGAACCTATTGGCGGCGGATTTCATAATGGTGGTGATTTAAAGTTCTTTAACGAATTTCTATATGTAACCGTTGGAGATAGTCAGCAAAATACCAACTCACAAGATCTTGATACTTATAAAGGAAAAATTCTTCGGCTAACAGAAGACGGTCTGCCCGCGCCTGGAAATCCGTATTATGGAACAGGTTCTGTACAAAGACAAAGCATTTGGGTTTATGGATTTAGAAATCCTTGGAGGTTAGTTGCCAATACAACAGCCAATAAATTATTTGTTCTGGATGTTGGAACTTCATGGGAAGAAGTAAACGAAATCAGCAATCCAACAATTCGCAATTATGCTTGGGGACATCCACAAGGCGGCGATGGAAAACAAACAGAAACCAATTTATTTACCAATCCGATATTTACTTATGCAACTGGAAGTATCGGAAACGCTTTGACTAACGGATTATTATACAACCCAGCTACGCCTCGTTATCCTGATCTTCAGGGAAAATTTATTATAAAAGATTTTCTTCGAAATGCCATTCGATCCTTTGATCCTAATATTCCAGATCCAGTTTCAACCGAATTTTATACCACACCACACCAGCAAGCGCTAGGAATGATGTTAGGCAACGATGGTTATATTTATTATTGCGCTTACGGAAATAATGGTTCCCTAATTAAACTCGATTATATAGAAACTGCTGCGCCAACAATAGTAAATCATCCTGTTTCTCAAATTATTATGGAGACTACTCCTGTAACTTTTAAGGTTTCTGCAAGCGGCATTGGGCTTTCCTATCAATGGCAGTTTAATAATGTAAATATTTCGGGAGCAAATACTGCTTCTTATACCATTTCGAATGTTACAACAGCAAATGCAGGTGCTTATAGAGTAATAGTTAGCAATACTGCAGGCAATGTAACCAGTAATCCTGCAACGTTAACAGTAACTCCATTTAGTAATGCTCCAACAGTTACGATTGTTTCTCCTTTACCAACTTTAAAATGGAACGCTGATGATATAGTGCATTTTGAAGCATCAGCAACAGATATTGAAGATGGAACATTGCCTGCAAGTGCATTTTCATGGAATATTGATCTTTTTCACGAAGATATCCCGGGAGCTGGGCATTCACATCCAGGTGCAAGTCCGCAAGGCATAAAATCTGGTGATTTTACAGCATCTAATCAAGGTGAAAAAACACCAAATGTTTGGTATCGTTTTACCGTAAAAGTCACCGACAGCAATGGTTTAACAGCTTCAACCTTTGTAGATATTAAACCAAATTTAGTCGATGTAACTGTAACAAGCTCTCCTGCTCTATTGGCTTTAGAATTCAACCAAAAACCAGTTACAGCACCATCAACAAAACAAGTTGTGGCCAATGCCTCTTTGCAGACATTAAATGCTCCAACTCCACAATATGTTGGAAACATTAGATATGATTTTGATCATTGGAATCATGGCGGAGCCGCTAATCAAACCTTCAAAGCACCTGCAACTGGAACTGCAGCTTACACCGCTGTTTATACTCCAACAACACTTCCAAACGCACCTTATTTAGGAATAATAGCTCAAATTCCAGGCATTATCGAAGCTGAAAATTATGACGTTGGTCCAAGTGCTTTTTTTGACAGCAATGGCGGCGGCGACACAGCTTACAGAGCTGGCGACGGAGTAGGAACTGAAGCTTGCAGCGAAGGCGGATTTAATCTTGCGTATGTTGCTAAAAATGAATGGCTCAAATACACTGCAAGAGTAAATACAACAGGAAATTATAATATCAATCTAAGAGTCGCATCGCCTTATAATACCCGAAAATTACATCTTGAAGTCGATGGTGTAAATGTAACTGGAACGGCAAATATTCCAAATACTACTGGCTTTCAGGCTTGGCAGACAGTTACCATTCCAAATATTCCTTTAACTCAAGGAACGCATGTGATTACTTTATTTTTTGAAGAAGGCGACATCAACGTTAATAAAATGGAATTTGTACTAACAGGAAGCACAACTGCGCCAATTGCAGATTTTGAAGTCAATACCCAAATGGGATGCCTTAATACTGCCGTTACTTTTACTTCTGTTTCGGTTGGAACTGTCGATAATTATGTGTGGAATTTCGGCGAAAATGCAACGCCTGCAACTGCAACAGGAATTGGTCCTCACAGCGTAATCTATTCAACCGAAGGAACAAAAACGGTTTCATTAACGGTTAGCAATACCATCGGAAACAATAAAAAAGAAATTGCTTACATGGTGCATAATTGCAGTCTTGGTGTTGAAAATCCAAATGGAGAATCCAATAAAATCATTGTTTTTCCAAATCCTTCAACTGGAATATTCCACTTATCTAAAGAATTAGAATGGACTGTTTATTCGCCTTTAGGAACTAAGGTAAAACAAGGAAAAGGAAATTTAATTTCTATTTCAGAACATCCAACAGGAATTTATTTTGTAAAAACAAATGCTGCTTCTAAAGCAATTTCTATCAGTAAACAATAAAATCAGCCTTATAAATTCAATTTTTTGTAGTAAATTACAGCTTCTAAAAGACAAGTTTCATTTTAAATAAAGGAAAAATGATAGACTCAAAAATACCAGAAGGTCCTCTTGCAGAAAAATGGAATAATTACAAAGCAAAAGCAAAACTTGTAAATCCTGCCAATAGAAAAAAACTGAATATTATTGTAGTCGGAACTGGACTTGCAGGCGCTTCATGTGCTGCATCGCTGGCTGAACAAGGGTATAATGTAAAGTCTTTTTGTTTTCAGGATTCTCCTAGACGTGCGCATTCTGTTGCCGCACAAGGTGGTGTAAATGCGGCTAAAAACTACAAAAATGACGGAGACAGCACTTTTAGAATGTTTTATGATACCATTAAAGGCGGAGATTTTAGATCGCGAGAAGCCAATGTTTATCGTTTAGCTGAATGTTCTGCTGCTCTCATCGATCATGCAGTCGCTCAGGGTGTTCCATTTGCAAGAGAATATGCTGGTTATTTGAATAATAGATCTTTTGGAGGCGTTCAAGTTTCGCGGACTTTTTATGCCAGAGGTCAAACTGGACAACAGCTTTTACTGGGTGCCTATCAAGCATTAGAACGACAGGCTTCTTTGGGAAAAGTAGCTTTGTACACCCGCCATGAAATGTTAGAATTAGTAGTGATTGAAGGCAAAGCCAAAGGTATAATTGCAAGAAATCTTGAAACAGGAATTTTAGAACGCCATACTGCAGACGTAGTAGTTTTAGCTTCTGGAGGTTACGGAAAAGTATATTATTTATCTACTTTGGCAATGGGCTGCAACAGCTCCGCAATTTGGCGTGCGCACAAAAAAGGCGCTTTTATGGCAGGTGTAAGCTGGATTCAGTTTCATCCTACTTCATTGCCGCAGCACGGAGCAAATCAGTCCAAATTGACTTTGATGTCAGAATCGCTTCGAAATGACGGACGAAT
>Ga0160449_1000281_pt1 | contig 35984 bp, 25 predicted proteins | sample HID1975I_E1MG_FD_108216 | JGI IMG/M metagenome (GOLD analysis project Ga0160449, IMG submission 108216) | Enriched soil microbial communities from UW Madison campus, WI, USA - HID1975I_E1 MG | ecosystem: Environmental > Terrestrial > Soil > Unclassified | place: USA: Madison, Wisconsin...
GAAATTTCTTCTTCGCAGATCGCAATTTTTTTAGCCGCTTTTTCAGTTGCAAATGAAGCTACTATACAAGTTATCAGAATTAAAATAATAGTTCCGTTAAGGATATTTTCGTCTAAGATTTTAGCTTTAAACCCAACTAAAATCACGGCTAGAGTTGCGGCCGCGTGCGCACTGCTCAATCCGAAAATAAGCTGTCTTTCGGTTTTGGTATATTTAAATACAAGCTGTGTAAAAAATGCTGCGATCCATTTTCCAAATATGGCAACAACGCTTAAAGTTCCTGCAACAATCAAAGCGGTTGGTCCGCTAAGAATTACGCTTACATCAACCAGCATTCCAACAGAAATCAAGAAAAATGGTATAAACAAAGCGTTCCCAATAAACTCAATTCTATTCATCAAAGCAGAAGAATGCGGAATTAACGGATTTAGCGCCAAACCTGCAACGAATGCTCCGATAATAGGCTCTACTCCTGCTACTTCGGCTAAGAAGGCTGCAAAGAAAACAACAGAAAGAACAAATATATAATGGGCGTGTTTTTCACTTTCTAATTTTTTGAAAAACCATTTGGCAATTCTTGGAATAACCAAAAACATTATGGCAGAAAAAATCGCCAATGAAACCCCTAATTTAATCCAAAAAGCTTGATTTAGATTCCCTTGACTGCTTCCCATAATTACGGCAAGAATTATCAAAACCGCAGTATCAGTCAAAATTGTTCCGCCGACTGTAATAGCAACGGCTTGATTTTTAGCAATTCCCAGTTTACTCACAATTGGATACGCCACTAATGTGTGTGTCGCGAACATACTGGCTGTTAAAAAGCTGGCATTAAAATCATATTTCAATAAATAAAAACAAACTGGAAAACCTATAGAGAGCGGAAAAATAAAAGTAAAAAAACCGAATAATAAACTCTTATTCCTGTTGGCTTTGAATTCATTCATATCCAATTCTAAACCCGCAATAAACATGATGTACAAAAGTCCTATTGTGGAAAATAAATCAACAGCAGAATTTTTCGCTAGAATATTTAATCCATGAGGGCCGATGATTACTCCCGAAATAATAAGTCCGATAATTCCAGGGATATTGATTTTTTTCAGTAAAATCGGCGAAAGCAGAATTATAAAAAGTATTAAAGAAAAAATTAACACAGGATTGGTGAGCGGTAATTCGAATTCTTGTAATAGATGTTTGAAAAATTCTATCATATTGTAACTTTATCTTCTTGTGGTATTATGATTTGTAAAAAGACATTTTCAGAATTAGAACAAAATCCCTGAAGTATTAATAATTGGAAAGAATCGCGCTGATTTTCACAGTTTGATTTACTACAAAAATACCGAAAAAACGCGAACTTTCTACGAAAACTGCATATTACGGATTTAAATTTATTTCGTTGCCAAATTATTAATATTTAATATTTATTTTAACAAATACGCAAGATTAACATTCAAAAATAAATCTTCATTGCATTATTCAATTATCTTTGTCTTAACAAAAATTGAACAATGGAAGAATGTATCTCTGTTTTTGATATGCTTAAAATTGGCGTTGGCCCTTCAAGCTCACATACTTTGGGTCCTTGGCGTGCTGCGGAACGCTTTCTGGAAGAACTGAAAGACGAAGCAATTTTAGAAGATATTACAAGGGTAAAAGTTGATTTATACGGTTCTCTTTCTTTAACAGGAAAAGGGCACGCAACAGATCTTGCCGTTATGCTCGGATTGAGCGGTCAGGATCCTGAATATATTCCGGTTGAGGATATTGCTGGAATTATCAAAAAGATCGAAACTACAAACGAAATCAATTTGGGAAACCAAAAAGTGATTCCGTTTTATTTTCTCCAAGACATTGTTTTCAATAAAGACTTCCTTCCTTTTCATGCTAACGGATTGAAATTTACGGCTTACAAAGCTGATAATTCCGAATATGAATCTACTTTTTATTCAATCGGGGGCGGTTTTGTGGTAAAAGAAGAGCGAATCAATGCTAAACTGAAAGAAGTTATCAAATGTGCTTTTCCCTATCCAATTCAAAATGCTGCTGAATTATTGAATTATACGATTTCTGAAAACAAATCGATTTCTGAAATTGTGTATGAAAATGAAATTTCAATGCGTCCTGAAGCAGAAGTTCATTCTGAATTAATGCGTATTTGGAATACGATGTTAGAATGTATGTACATTGGCTGTCATTCTGAAGGGATTCTTCCAGGCGGACTTCATGTACGCAGGAGAGCATTTGATATGCACCAAAATCTAATCGGATTATCTAATTATACCGACCCGCAGAGCTGGCTGGAAGAAATTAGAAAAACGGAAGTTAAATTTCGCCAGATCCTTAAATGGGTTAGCTGTTTTGCACTTGCCGTGAACGAAGTAAATGCGTCTTTAGGACGTGTGGTTACTGCTCCAACGAACGGAAGTTCTGGTGTAATTCCTGCTGTTTTAATGTATTATATGGTTATTGAAAACCACAATGCAGGTGAAAAAGAAATCAAACAATTTTTATTAGTTGCCGGCGAAATTGGAAGTATTTTCAAAAAAGGTGCTACAATTTCAGCTGCAATGGGCGGATGTCAGGCAGAAATTGGCGTTTCGTCTTCAATGGCCGCAGCGGCGCTTTGCGAACTAATGGGCGGTACTCCTGCTCAGGTTTTAATGGCTGCAGAAATTGCGATGGAACATCATCTTGGCTTGACTTGCGATCCAATTGGCGGTCTGGTTCAGATTCCTTGTATCGAAAGAAATACAATGGGTGCGATAAAGGCTATTAATGCGGCTGAATTGGCTTTAGAAACTGATTCTAAAAATGCTAAAGTACCATTGGATAAAGTTATAAATACGATGTGGGAAACAGCAAAAGACATGAATTCCAAATACAAAGAAACCTCAGAAGGTGGACTTGCAATTGCCGTTAATATGGCTGATTGTTAAAAATATTTATTTGCCACGAATTACACGAATTTACACGAATTTGTTTTTCATACTCTTCGTAAAAATTAGCGTAAATTCGTGTAATTCGTGGCAAAACCAAAATCTACTTTCATGAAAAAACTTTACTTTTTACTTTTTTTCTGCTCGCTTTTACTGCATTCCCAAGAACGTTATTTTCTAAATTCTGACACAAGATTATATACTTCTCCAAACTCATCTGCTGACTTTTTAGGTTATTTTAAATACGGTGCAGAAGTTCGTTTATTAGGTGAAAGTCAAAATGGCTGGCGCAAAGTACAAGCAGATAATTTTAATGAAGGATTTATTGAAGAGAAATATGTGGCTGCCAGATTGAATGCCAAAGATGTAAAAACTAAAGATCCTCAAAATCCAATTCTTGAAGGCGGCGATGCCTATTATGGCGGTAATCACCTTTTTGTTTTAGCAGCTGGGCTCAAAGCAAGGGCATTACCAGATAAAAATTCAAAAATTAGAGAAATTCTTTTTACCGGCGATCCTGCTGCAGTTAATTATCTTCCTGTAAATCCCGACGAATGGGTAAATATTAACGGTAGTTTTTCTGAAGAATATGCCAAATTTACACTGAGAAAATTTCTCGGTTTAAGACCTAATTTTGATGATTTAATAAAAGATTTCGATAAATTAGACATTAATGCAATTGCCGAGCGTAAAACATTGAGCGAAAGAATTGTAGAATTGGCTTGGAACAGCGATTATTCCAGCTTAGTTCCAGCGTATCAAAGAAATTATGAAGTGGTTAAGCAGATAAATGATCCTAAATTAATAGCTGAAACAGAACTGAATATGGCTTTGGCAAAAGCTTTATCCAAACATAAACAGCCAGAAGAAATTATTGCTTTTATCCAGAAATCTCAATATTCGTTAAAAGGATTTAAAACAAAATCTGTTTATATATCACAGGCTGATCTGGTTAAAACATTTGGAAATCCGCCCAAGAAGACTCGTATTTCAGACGAATGCGGTCTTTACTTAAGTGACTTGTTTTACTATTATCCAGATTTGGAAGTTTCTGTAGATGAGAAACAAAACAAAGCTGAAATTATTAAAGTTTTCATCAACGAAAACAACAAATTCATACTAAATCAAAATGCAGTTTTAGATCATACGCTGTCTGAAAAAGCTTTCATTGAAAAATATGGAACTTATATTGAAGCTTCGTTAAAATCACCGCACATATACTCTATCATAATGGAAGACAGTCAATTTAGATTAGAATTTAAAAACGGAAAGCTATTTTCTGTCGAAATATTCTATTATTGCTGATTCTCAGTTTACAATTATTCAATACTTTTACAATATCAAAAAAAAATAAAATGTCAGTAGCAAAAAAAGATTATAAAAGAATCACAACAAAGTCATTAATTGAAATGAAAAGCAACGGAGAAAAGATCTCTATGCTTACTGCGTATGATTATACAATGGCGAAAATTGTTGACACTGCAGGTGTTGATGTAATTTTAGTTGGTGATTCGGCATCAAATGTTATGGCTGGTCACGAAACGACACTGCCAATTACGCTAGATCAAATGATCTATCATGCTTCGTCTGTAGTTCGTGCTGTCGAAAGAGCTTTAGTAGTAGTTGATTTACCTTTTGGAAGTTACCAATCGGATCCTAAAGAAGCTTTACGTTCTTCTATCAGAATCATGAAAGAAAGCGGTGGACATGCAGTTAAACTAGAAGGCGGAAAAGAAATTAAAGAATCTATTAAAAAAATATTACACGCTGGGATTCCTGTTATGGGACATTTGGGCTTAACTCCTCAATCGATCTACAAATTTGGAACTTACAGCGTTCGTGCCAAAGAAGAAGAGGAAGCGGAAAAGCTGATTGAAGATGCTCAGATGCTTGAAAAAGTAGGATGTTTTGCAGTTGTACTTGAAAAAATCCCTGCTGATCTTGCTAAAAAAGTAGCAGACAGCATTTCGATTCCTGTTATCGGAATTGGTGCCGGCGGCGGTGTTGATGGTCAGGTTTTGGTTATTCACGATATGTTAGGAATGAATAATGAATTTAGTCCGCGTTTCTTACGTCGTTACTTAAATCTTTATGAACAAATGACACAAGCAATTGGTCAATATGCTGCTGATGTTAAGTCTAGTGATTTTCCTAATGCTAGTGAACAGTACTAAAATTAGACTAGCTTAGATTTTTAGACTGACTTAGACTTCTTAGAACTTTGTCTTACTTTTATTCATTTGACCAAGTCTTAAGAAGTCTCATTCTAACAATCTAAAGTCTTTACCAAAATCTATCAACTATTTAAAAATGCATCAATTTAAAGAGCTTTTGATTTGGAAAAAAAGCAGGTTATTTTGTTCTAAAATTTATTCTATTACAGCCACATTTCCCAATGAAGAAAAGTTTGGAATAATTAATCAATTGAGAAGAGCATCTGTATCAATTCCTTCAAATATTGCAGAAGGTTCTTCGAGAAATTCTAACAAAGATTTTGCTAGATTTTTAGAAATCGCAATTGGTTCTGCTTATGAAGTAGAAACACAACTCTTAATTTCTTCTGATTTAGGATTTATAAATGAAGAAAGTACAACCGAATTAATAAATCTACTTGAAGAAATAACAAAAATAACATCAAGATTTAGAGCAACTTTACTGTAAATTCATCTAAAAAAAAAATCCAGTCTAAGAAGTCTAAAATCTAAAAATCTAAGCTAGTCTAAAATGAAAATAATTTCAAATAAAAACAATCTCCAAATTCTACACGAAGACAATCACATAATTGTGGTTAACAAACGTGTTGGCGATATTGTACAGGGAGATAAAACGGGGGACAAACCATTGTCTGATATTGTAAAAGAATACATTAAAGATAAATACAATAAACCTGGAGATGTTTTTTTAGGAGTGATTCATCGTTTGGATCGTCCAACGACTGGTATTGTTGTTTTTGCCCGAACAAGTAAAGCATTAACACGAATGAATGAATTGTTCAGCAATCGTGAAACGAAAAAAACATATTGGGCGGTTGTGAAAAATAAACCAAAAGAAGCCTCTGCCAAATTGGTTCATTACTTAAAAAGAAACGAAAAAAACAATACTTCAAAAGCGCATTTAAAAGAAGTTCCAGATAGTAAACTGGCTAGTTTAGATTATACCATAATCAAAGAACTTCAAAATTATACAGCACTGGAAATCAATTTGCACACTGGGCGTCATCATCAAATTCGAGCGCAATTAACTGCGATTGGTTCCCCTATTAAAGGTGATTTAAAATACGGAGCAGACAGAAGTAATCCTGACGGCGGCATTCATCTTCATGCCAGAAAACTTACTTTTGTTCATCCTGTTTCTAAAGAAAACATTACCATTATTGCGCCAACTCCAGACGATCCAATCTGGAACGCTGTATGATTTTTATGATTTAATTCTTATTTTTTTAATTTTTATCGATTAACTTGCATAGAGTAAAAAACAAGCTAATCGTAAAATGGATTATAAAAGTGACATCGGGTATCGAAAAGAAACACTGAAAAAGTTATTGTATAACATTCAGAAAAGCGAAGATTTAATTATAAAAGCTTTGTATGATGACTTTAAAAAACCAGAGTTTGAGGCTGTTGTTACAGAGACTAGTTACGTTATTTCGGAGCTTAAAGATGTTATTAAAAACATTACTAAATGGGCTAAACCTAAGCGCGTTTTCCCTTCTCTTTTAAACTTCCCTTCTACCGATTATATTTACAAAGAACCTTATGGCAATGTATTAGTCATTGCTCCTTGGAATTATCCTTTTCAATTGGCATTATGCCCTCTAATTGCCGCAGTCGCTGCCGGAAATAGAGTTACTTTAAAACCATCAGAACTTACCCCGCATACCTCTGCTGTAATTGCAAGAATTATCGAAAAAACATTTCACATCAATCATGTCGAAGTTTTGGAAGGCGGTGTTGACGTTTCTAATAAATTATTGGCTCAGCGCTGGGATTATATTTTTTTTACTGGAAGTGTCGCTGTTGGAAAAATTGTTGCAAAAGCTGCTGCTGAAAATTTAACTCCAGTAACTTTGGAACTAGGCGGAAAAAACCCATGTGTTGTTGACGAAACTGCTGATCTAAAACTAGCGGCAAAACGAATTGTATGGGGAAAATTCATTAACGCAGGACAAACCTGTATTGCGCCAGATTATATCATGGTGCAGAAAAATATGAAAGTCAATTTTATTACCTATTTAATGGAAGAAATCATTAAAGCGTACGGAAAGAAGATTGACAAATCGCCAGATTTTGCACGCATTATCAACATCAAAAACTGGTACAGATTAACCAATATGATTCAGAACGAAAATGTATTGTTTGGAGGCGAAAGTGATGCTAATCAACTTTATATCGCCCCAACTTTACTTGAAGAACCAGATTTGGATAGTCCTGTTATGAAAGAAGAAATCTTTGGTCCTATTTTACCAATTCTTACTTATGAAAACGAAAATGACATTGAAAAGGTCATCAGCCGTTATGAGAAACCTCTGTCATTTTATATTTTTAGTGAAAATAATTCATTTGCTAAAAAATTAATTAAAAAATACTCTTTTGGAGGCGGATGCATTAATGATACAGTCGTTCATTTTTCTAATAAAAGGCTTCCTTTTGGCGGTGTCGGCCATAGCGGAATAGGCGCATATCACGGCCAGCTTAGCTTCGACACATTTTCGCATCACAAAGCCATCGTTAAAAAAGGAAACTGGCTTGATTTACCTATGCGCTACGCACCCTACAAAGAAAAATTAGCTTCAATTAAAAGGATTTTAGACTGGCTGTAAATTAGTTAAAACCTTTCGGAATGTTTTATAGATTTTTATACGGAATTGATTAAAAATATTATATTTACGTCAAGATACTTATCAAATATTACAAGTCTATAAAACAATTTTACACCAAATGAAATCTACACTTGCCCAAATTGAGGACATTAAAAAAAATGGCTATTCCCTTGATTTTGCTACAGTTTTTAATCACGCCTTTGAAAACTATAAAAAAATTGCGCTTTATTCTGGTCTTATCATCTTAGTTTTTTCAATTATAGCTGCGATGGTATTTATGGGAGTAATGATTGCTTATTTTGGCATAGGCAGTATGACGAAAGATTTTTTTGAAAATCTGGAAAACCAAAAACTTACTGCAATAGAACTTGTAATACAAACTGTAACCGTATCTGCATTAGCAGGAATTACAGCTCCTTTTGGAGCGGGTTTTCTAAAAATGGCAGATTGTGCAGATAAAGATATCGAGTTTAATGTTTCTACTATTTTCAGCTATTATAAAGCTCCTTATTTTGGACAAATTTTTGTAGCAGCATTTATTCCAGCTCTTGTAGGAACAGCTCTTTCGAATTTTATCGACAGCTTCGACGTTTTGTATGTTGGAAATGTCATTTCATTTATGGTCTCTTTCTTCATGTATTTATCAATTCCGTTAATTGTTTTCGGGAATTTGAATGCATTAGATGCTATAAAATCAAGTATTACTCTTGTTACTAAAAATCCGCTTAACATATTTGCATTTTTTATCATAGGTTTTATTGGTTCGCTTATTGGTATTTTCGCGTGCTGCGTAGGGATTATCTTTACTGTCGTATTTAATAGCTCGATGATTTATGCTACTTATTTTGCCATTTTTGGAATACAAGAAGAAGAGGATTCAATTGATTCAATTGGAAAATCTAATATAGATTAAAATAGAAATTCTTATTTACAAAGAACTTAACCACTTCTTTTAAGAATTCTCAAAAGGCTGCTTACTAAACCAATACATCCAAATTCTATGGCCGCTGACTATAGTTTTTTTAATTCGGTTATTTCAGGAATTGCCAGTATTGGTAATACCTTAAAATCAATTATGACAGGATGGTACGCAGTAAACACTGATATTATTTTTTACAATAATCCGAAACTTATTTTATTAGGATTATCACTCTTCGCATTTCTTTCGCTGTTAGTATACCAGTTTTTTAGGATTAAAGCTAAAATTGGATATTTCATAGAAAAAAAGAAAGAACAGGATACGATTAGTAAAGAATATCAGCTCTATATTTTATTTTTTGGTATTGCAGTAATTGTAATCGAAATCATCAACGAAATTTTTAAGATTAGACCCAAAAGTCTACTCATAGTAAATGTTTCAATTGGAGTCTGCGTACTTATTATATACGCCATTACAGACAAAATTAAATGGCTGAGAGATCAAATTCAGCAGATTTTCATTTTCTCATTTTTCATTTACATCGCATACGTAGGATTCAACATCGTTACTCTTGATAATGATGTTGTTCCTATTATCGTTTTCCTAATCTCTTTTTTCTTTTCGTACAGTATTCTTAAACCCATCAAAATCTATTGGCTCTTTGTTGGTTTAACTTTTACTTTTTTAATTGCAACGGTTACATTTCAATTAATACCAATAAAATCTTCTATTTTATTGATTAATTTCTGCATTTTAATTTTCATTATTAATCAGGTAAAATATGCTGTTTTATTAAACAATCGTGACAATTTTAGATTTGCCAGCGAAATTGTTCATAAAGGAAATTCTCTAACAATTGCCTATAACCAAAAAGGGGAAATCTTATTTTGCAGCGAAACTGTAACTGCTATTTTAGGTTATGAACCCGAAGATGTAATGGGATTAAAGTTTTGGGAATTGACACAAGATTCAGAATTCATAGAAAAATCAAATCCTGTTAAAAATCAAGAAGACAAACTTTACATTAGAAAATTAAAAAGTGAAAACGGCGAATTTAAATACATTCAATGGAAAGATAAAAAATTCTCCGACGATTTAATTATTAGTATTGGTCAGGATGTTACAGAACAGATTATTGTTCAGGATCAATATAAAAACTTAATTCAGACAGCAACTGACATTATTTTTGAAATTGATGCCGAAGGACATTTTACTTTTATAAATGAATTTGGTTTTTCTATTCTTGGATATCCTGAAAATGAAATCATACAAAAACATTATTCTAATTTCATTCACGAACATTACATCAAAAGCGCAGTTGATTTTTACGAGAATTTAGTGCTTAATGAAAACAATTATCCAATAATTGAAATTCCTATTTTAAAGAAAAATGGAGAAGAAATCTGGATTTCACAAAAAATTATTGTTCGCAGAAATGACTTCGGATTAACGACAGGATTCTCTGGAATTGCCAGAGATATAACAGAGAAAAAGAATATTGAAAACGAGAAAAAAAGACGTCTCAAAAAAATTGAAGCCTATAATAATTCGACCAAAAAATTATCAACAACTGATTTTAGCAAATACGATAAATTAAATACTGTAATTGATTTAATTTTAAAAGAAGCTGCTACGATAAGCAATGCCAATCGCGTGAGCTTTTGGAAATATCATAAAGATTTAATTACCTGCAAAAATCTTTTCAGTCTTGACAATCAAAATTTAACCGACAAAAACATTTTAAATAAAGAATCGTATCCAATCTATTTTGAAACTTTAAACAATAAAGCGATTATTAACGCGCCAGATGTATTCAATAAATTAGAAACATCTGAATTTCAAAAATTATATTTCACAAAAAACAACATCAAATCAATGCTTGATGTTCCGATCTTTTTAACGGGACAATTGGCAGGTGTGGTTTGTTTTGAAAGCACCGAAAAAAAACGCGAATGGGACAACGAAGACATCAATTATGCCAGAACAATATCTGATGTCATTTCGCTTGCTATTTCTTCACAGATGCGTTTGGAAGCAGAAAGAAGATTAGAATTTAAAAGTCATCTTTTATCTGCACTTTCCTTATGTACTGAAAAATTCCTGCTTAGCAAAACAACACAGCAAATGTTTCAGGAAACGTATGACATCATTGGAAAAGCGGCCAAAGTGGATCATATGTATTATTACGAAAAAGATCCAATTTACAATACTGTCAGCCAAAAATACAAATGGTCTCGCGAAGGAGTTGAACACCAAATTACGCCTCTGCGTCATATGACCGAAGAAAACTTAAAAGAAATTTACGAAGCTGCAGCGCAGAAAAGAATTCTAAACACACTAACCAGACAACTTGAAGAAGGATTTTTTAAAACCCTTTTGGTCAATAATGAAATCAAATCTATTCTAATACTGCCACTTTATATTAACGATATATTTACTGGTTTTATAGGTTTTGATGATTGTACGAAAGAAAAAAAATGGTCTGAAGAAGAAATTTACATCTTTCAGGTTTTAGCCAATAACATTTCTTCTGCATTGGAGAGAAATCGAAATGAAACTAAAATCTTGGAAAGTGAAGAAAAATTCAAGTTAATTGCAAACAACATTCCAGGCACGGTTTATCTGTCTAAATTTGATGCTTTTTCTACAAAAATTTTCCTTAATGATGAAGTTTTAAATCTAACAGGATATTCTAAATCAGAATTTATAGAAAACAATTTATCCTTTCTTTCTTTGATTCACCATGATGATAAAGAAGAAGTGATAAACAGCCAAATCGACAATCTTCAAAAAGGAATGCCTTTGCATAATGTTTACCGCATTAAGCGCAAAACCGGCGAATATATTTGGGTCGAAGAATTTGGAGACGTAATTAAAAGAGATGACGAAATCGAGTTTGTCGGTGGAATTTATTTTGACATTACCAATAAAAAAGAAATCGAAGACGCTATAAAAGCCAAGCAATTAGCAGAAGCCGCAAATAAATCCAAGTCTGATTTCTTGGCCAATATGTCGCACGAAATTAGGACTCCTCTTAACGGAATTATAGGTTTTACACATTTACTAATGAAAACTGATCTTGAAGAAATTCAGGAAAAATACATGACGACTATAAATCAGTCTGCGCATTCGCTGCTTGAAATTATAAATGATATTTTGGATTTCTCTAAGATTGAAGCTGGAAAACTAGAACTGTTTATTGACCTTTATGATATCAAAAAAGTTCTGGGTCAGGTTTTTGATTTAATTGTTTACGAATCCAATCAAAAAAACTTGGAACTCGAATTAAATATTGATCCCGATGTTCCCAAATACATCTGGACAGATATTGTGAGAATCAAACAGATTTTGATTAATCTCTTATCAAATGCAGTAAAATTTACAACTGAAGGTTCAATAAAATTAAATGTCTCTGTTTTAGAAAAAAAGAAAAACAACAATTGTGTAATTCGATTTTCTGTAATTGATACTGGAATTGGTATTCTCGAAAAGAATCAGAAGAAGATTTTCAAAGCTTTTTCGCAGGAAGATAGTTCTACAACGAGAAAATTTGGAGGAACGGGATTAGGTTTAACCATTTCAAACCAATTACTTGCATTAATGGAAAGCCGTTTACAGCTAGAAAGTAAAATTAATGAGGGAAGCACTTTTTATTTTGATTTAAACCTAAAAACAAGCAATCAAAGTATTAGTGACCGATACAATGCTGAACTGAAAAGTCTAAATATCGAATTGGATCCTGACGAAATCGAACGAAACGATCATGAAATTACATTTCTAATTGTTGAAGACAATAAAGTAAACATGCTTCTTCTTAAAACAATTATTAAAAATCTATACAACAATGCTTATATCCACGAATGTGAAAATGGATATGAAGCGATACAGCAATTTGAAAAAATAAATCCAACAATTGTTTTTATGGATATTCAGATGCCGATTATGAATGGTTACGAAACCGCAAGAGCCATTAGAAATACCAAAAAAGGCCGTGATATTCCGATAATAGCGGTTACAGCTGGTGCAGAAAAAGACGAAAGAAACAAATGCATTTCTGCTGGCATGGATGACTACATCTCAAAACCAATTATGAAAGGAAGTGTTGAAGAGACATTAATTAAATGGCTTACCTAATTTTAAATCATATCAAAAAAAGCATATTAATTCTTTGCTTTTTTTCAAACATTAATCTTTCGAATGTGAAATTTATCATAAAAAATATATAAATTCGTACAATCAATTTGATAATAAGTTTAAAAAGAATTCAATATGAAATGGCTCGGTAGAAGACAAAGTGATAATGTAGAAGACAGAAGAGGTTTATCTGGCGGAAAAGTAATCGCAGGAGGTGGTGTAATTGGTATCATTATTTTATTACTTAATGTTTTTGGCGGCGAAACTGGTCAGCAAATAGCGCCTATCCTAGAACAAATGCAAGGCGGACAAACACAAACTGAAGCCGCAGCTCCTCTAAGCAAAGAGGATGAAGAAATGGGAAATTTTGTAAAAGTTGTTTTGGCTGATAACGAAGACATCTGGAGCAAAATTTTTGCCGAAAACGGAATGACATACGAAAAACCAAAATTAGTACTTTTTAGAGGCTCTGTACAAACAGCGTGCGGCGGTGCATCATCTGCTTCTGGTCCATTTTATTGTCCTGGCGACCGTAAAGTCTATATGGATTTAGCTTTTTTTGAAGAATTAAAAACTAAATTTGGTGCTAAAGGAGGAGATTTCGCCATTGCTTATGTAATTGCACATGAAATAGGTCATCATATCCAAACCTTATTAGGAACGTCTGCAAAAATGCGTCAAGAACAGGAAGGAAAAAGCGAAGCACAAGCCAATAAATTATCTGTTGCGTTAGAATTGCAAGCAGATTTTTACGCAGGTGTTTGGGCACACTATAATCAGGAAAATTTAGATACTGACGATATTGACGAAGCATTAAGTGCTGCAAATGCAGTTGGCGACGATGCAATTCAAAGTAAAATGCAGGGGCACGTAGTTCCAGATTCTTTTACTCACGGAACATCTGAACAAAGAATGTATTGGTTTAAAAAAGGTTTTAAAACCGGCGATATTAAACAAGGAACTACATTTGAAGAAATTCGATAATACATAAACCAAATATATTAACCACCAGAAAGCACAACCTAACAGTTGTGCTTTTTTTTGATCGAACACAATACATTCCATAATAATGTCTCGTCGGTAGAATTAACAAGAAGAAAAACAATAGTTGTGTTTTAATCGATCACATACATTCCATAGGAATGTCTCATTGGTAGAATCAAATTTAGATAATCGGTTATACGTTCCGTATGAACGTTTGATGAATTGGGAACATAAATTATTTATAATGGTCAAGTGTCCCTACAGGACACAAACTCAAAACATATCCTTTTTTGCTACCAACGAAATATTCCTATGGAATATGAAATTGGATTTTTTTTTGAATTTGGAATTTGGGATTTGGGATCTGGAGTTTGGAATTTGGAATTTGGAATTTGGAATTTGGAGTTTGGAATTTGGAATTTGGAATTTGGAGTTTGGAGTTTGGAGTTTGGAGTTTGGAGTTTGGAGTTTGGAGTTTGGAGTTTGGAGTTTGGAGTTTGGAGTTTGGAGTTTGGAGTTTCAAAAATTGGAATTTTACTTTTTTTGTTTTCTGCCGAAAACAAAAAAAGCCTTGAATTTCTTCAAGGCTTTAAATCTGGGTGGCTGACCGGGTTCGAACCGGCGACCCGCGGCACCACAAACCGCTACTCTAACCAGCTGAGCTACAACCACCATTTTTGCTTAGCGAGTGCAAATATATAACAAAGGTTTACTTCTACAAAGAAAAAAATGAAAAATTTACAACAAATTTTCTAAGCTATTGACTGCCAAACATCTTTCAACAGTAAAACCTTCGGCAAAATCTTTCCCAACTAATCTTCCCAAGTCCTGCGCGCGGTAATTTAAACTTTCAAAGAAGTTTTTACTGGTAATAGGCGTAGCAGGTTCTTTCGAATTCGGATCGTAAAATTGTGTTTTATATGCCGAGATCGCTTCTACTTTTTTATTCTCAAAACCTGTAATGTCTACGACAAAGTCAGGAGTAATATTTTTCCACTGAATATAGTGATAAACTACTTTTGGCCTCCAAGCCTCCTGTTTCTCCCCATCAATTGAAGTTTCTATTTTCATTAAACCAGATAAAAAGCAAGAATCAGAAACTAATTTGCTTCCTTTTCCGTGATCAATATGGCGGTCATCAATTGCATTACACAATACAATTTCAGGTTTATACTTACGAATCATTTTAATGACTTCTAATTGGTGTTTTTCATCATTCACAAAAAAACCATCACGCATTGCTAAATTTTCACGCACAGCGACGCCTAAAATCTTTGCCGCATCTTTTGCTTCTTGATCTCTAGTTTCTGCAGTTCCGCGCGTTCCTAATTCGCCGCGCGTTAAATCAACAATACCCACTTTTTTTCCAAGTGATACTTCTTTTAAAATTGTTCCTGCACATCCCAATTCTACATCATCTGGATGCGCACCAAAGGCTAATATGTCTAATTTCATTGTTGTTTGTTTTTGTTTTGTTTCAAGTTTCAAGTTTCAAGTTTCAGGTTTCAGGTTTCAGGTTACGTACAGAACGTGAAACTTGAAACTTGAAACCTGAAACTATTTTTTCAATACTCTCTTCATCGTCATCGATTTGTTGACGCTTTCCTCCCATTCTTTTTCTGGAATACTTTCTTTGGTAATACCGCATCCCATATACAAAATGGCCTTGTTTTCCTGAATCTGCATGCTTCGTAAATTTACAAATAAATCAGAACTTGAATTATTTCCTGCAAAACTGCTGTTTAATTCGCCTAAAAAACCTGTATAGAAAGTTCTATCGTAGTTTTCATTTTCAATAATAAATGCTTTTGCTTTTTTCTTTGGCAGACCACAAACGGCAGGCGTTGGATGCAGGGTATCAATAACTTCTTCTAAAGTGGAGTTATCATTTAAAACTCCAGAAATATCTGTTTTGATATGCCAGATCGATCCTGCTTTAAGACTATACGGTTCTGAAACTACAACCGAAGCCGCAAATTCGCGAAGTCTTTTTACAATAAAGTCGGTTACATACTGCTGTTCGTCTTTTTCTTTTTGCTGCCAGACAATTTCAGTTTCTAAATTATCTTTTTGCGTTCCTGCCAAAGCCATGGTTTCAAAAACATTTCCATTTGCTTTTAAAAGCTTTTCAGGCGTTGCTCCCATCCAAAGTCCAATTTTTGGATGAAAAAAGCAATAACAAAAAGTCGCAGGATACAATTGAACCAAATGCTGAAAGGTTTCAACAAAATCAAATTCCGTTAACGGAACTTCTTCGCATCTTGATAAAACTACTTTTTTGAATTCTCCATTTTTAATGGCATTGATTCCCTGTGCAACTAAATATTCATATTGAAATTTAGCTTCAGGATCAAAATTTAAATCATCAATTTTGACAGGTTCAAATGCTGTGACTTCTTTTTCGGCAGTAATAATTTCCGATTCGTTTTCTGGAATTAAAATCAACTGCTTTTCATCAAAAGAAGCAAAAACAAAGCCTTTTTCGCTGTAATCCGAAACGGTATGCAAAGTATTATTTTGCTGTAAAATCCCAATAAGATCAGTAGTATTGGGTTTAGAATAAAGTACAAATGGTAGATTTTGCTCTTTATGATTTTTAATTTTCAAGAAAAATGGATTCATAATTTATTCACTTTTCTTTCTATCCAAAACCATATTCGTCAATTTGCAAAGCGAAATCAAATTTCCAGCTTCATCTGTAATTTTAATTTCCCACAAATGAACCGTTCTTCCTTTGTGGATAATTCTGGCTGTACCAAAAACATAACCTTCACGAATACTTTTTAGGTGATTTGCCGAAATTTCGATACCTCTTACCTCCTGCTCTTTCGGATTAATAAAAAAGAAAGAAGCCGCACTTCCTACACTTTCTGCTAAAGCTACAGAAGCTCCGCCGTGCAGCAATCCCATTGGCTGGTGAACACTTGGATTTACAGGCATTTTTGCAGTTAAAAAATCTTCTCCGGCGTCGATATATTCTATTTTCAGCGTTTCCATCAAAGTGTTTTTAGAAAACTCATTGCATCGCGCTAAAATCTGCTCTTTTGTATGATTCATTAAAATAAACTTTAAAAACGTAAAATTAAAGAAAGATAAGACACAAATCGAAAAATCGGATTCTAAATTGAAAATCATTTATGAACTTGTCAGTTTTTTGCTATTTTTACAAAAACTATCAATATACATCTGAGGCTGAAATGCAATGTTTTTTTGCCACAGATTTCACAGATTTAAATGATTTTAAAAACATAGCCACTAATTGCACGAATTTCCGCGAATTAAATTTGTGAAAATTCGAGAAATTCGTGGCGAAAAAAAAAATCTTTAATCTGGCAAAAAAAACATAGAAATGCGTCAATACTTTACAATCTTAATTCTGGGTTTAATTCTAGCTTTCAGTTCCTGTCGAACTGATTTTGATACTGTTGCCAGCACTGGAGATTTAAAGTTTTCAAAAGACACTGTTTATTTAGATACTGTTTGTAAAAATATTGGTTCGAGTACTTACCAGCTGAAAGTTTACAACCGAAGTAAAAAAGACATTTCGATTCCAATTGTTCAATTTAAAAAAGGCTTAAGCTCTAAATACCGCATGACCGTTGACGGAATGACCGGCACTGACGGCAAGATTTTTAAAGATGTTACGCTTTTAGCAAAAGACAGTTTGTATATTTTTATAGAAACAACGGCAGATATTACAGACGCCAACCCGACTGATTTTTTATATACTGATGAAATCCAGTTCGACAGCGGCGCTAATCTTCAGGAAGTAGCTTTAGTTACTTTGATCCAAGATGCTGTTTTCTTATATCCAAACCAAAATCCTGATGGAACAAAAGAAAAAATACAAATTGACGGCAAAGATGTTGATGGATTTTATCTGAGTGAAAATGATGCAGTAAACGGAAACGAATTGATTTTCAGCAAACAAAAACCCTACGTAATTTACGGATATGCAGGAGTTCCAGAGAACAAAACCGTAACTTTTGAAGCCGGCGCAAGAGTCCATTTTCATGCTAATTCTGGTTTATATGTTGGCAATAATGCTTCATTGCAGATTAACGGAACAGTCTCAAAAACGGATCAATTAGAAAATGAAGTTATTTTTGAAGGAGATCGCTTAGAATCTTTATATTCTGATATTCCTGGACAGTGGAAATCGGTTATTTTTTCTAACGGGAGTTCTAATCATTCTATCAATCATTTAACTTTAAAAAATGCGGTTACTGGGTTAGACTTTAAAAATCCATCTAATACGGTTGAAATTAAAAACACCCAAATTTACAATTGTGTTGAATACGGAATTTTAGCTGAAAACACTCATATTATTGGCGAAAACATTGTAATCAATTATGCTGGTATAGCAAGTTTATCTTGCGTTTACGGCGGCAATTATAGTTTCACGCATTGTACTTTTAATAACAATTGGTCAAACCCTTCGCATTTTGCTGTCATTTTAAGCAACAGTTTGACTGGGAAAACTCCTGAGACAAATGCGTTGACAAATGCAACCTTTAATAACTGCATTATTTACGGTTCTAATTTTAACGAATTGAATTTGAGTAAAAATACAAGCGTTGCTTTTGTATATCAGCTCAATAATTGTTTATTGAAATTCGGAAATACCACAAATCCTGATTATCAATTTAAAACCGATACTGAACATTATAACAACATTATTCTAAATGAAAATCCGAAGTTTTATAATGCTGCTCAGAATAAATTCAATATTGATAAAACTTCTGCCGCTTTCGCGAAAGGGAATCCGGCATATATAATTCCGCTAGATATTTTAGGAATTACGAGAACTTCTCCACCAGATTTAGGTGCTTATCAGAGTCAAGATTTTCCGAAGTAACTTTTTAAACCATATAAGTTATATAAGAAATTTAAGTTTTTTTAAAGTCTATCACTAATATTTTAAATGAACTTACATAACTTATATGGTTAAAACAAATCGTAAGAAAATGTATCTAAAATTAAACATCGCTTAACGTATCGTATTCATAAAAGTAGTAGATTTGTTACAATACATTTTTAAAATTCTAAAAATCAGATTTTTAAAAACATGTTTCCTAACCCAAATCTTAAATCATTAATTTATGAAAAAAAACTACTTTTTACTTTTATTGATGTTTACCGCTGTTGGTTTTTCTCAAATTCCATCAGGCTATTACAACACAGCAACTGGCACAGGTTATAGCTTAAAAACTCAATTGTACAACATTATCAAAGGACATACTGATAACGGTTATGCAGGTTTATATACAACCTATCAAACCTCAGACGTTGATAATTTTTATGAAAATGACGGAACCGTTTTAGACATGTATTCTGAAAATCCATCAGGAACAGATCCTTATAATTACAGTACAGGAAGCACTCAAAGATGCGGAAATTACTCGGTAGAAGGCGATTGTTATAACAGAGAACACATTATTCCGCAATCTGTTTTTAATGAGCAGTCTCCAATGGTTGCCGATGCCCATTTTATTACTCCAACAGACGGAAAAGTAAACGGAATGCGTTCTAATTACCCGCACGGAACGGTAAGTTCAGCTACATACACTTCTCAAAACGGAAGTAAATTGGGATCAAGTTCAGTATCTGGATATTCTGGAACTGTATTTGAACCTATCAATGCTTTTAAAGGTGATATTGCGAGAATGTATTTTTACTTTGCAACCCGTTATGAAAATACAGTTGCAGGTTATTCATACGCTATGTTTGATGGTTCAAGCAATAAAGTTTTTACAACTGCTTTTCTAAATACTTTATTAGCCTGGCATGCTCAAGATCCTGTTAGTACAAGAGAAATTGCTAGAAATAATGCTATTTATGCACGTCAAGGAAATAGAAATCCATACATAGACCATCCAGAATATGTAAATCAAATTTGGGGAGGAACATCTTCTACAGATACTCAAGCGCCAACTGCACCTGCTAGTTTAGCTTCAACATCAAAAACTTCAACTTCAATTACACTTACATGGAATGCCTCTTCAGATAATGTTGGAGTTACAGGTTATGATGTTTATGCCAACAGTGCTTTAAAAACAACTGTTACTGGGTTAACAGCAACAATTACTGGATTAACAGCTTCTACCACTTATTCTATTTATGTAAAAGCAAAAGATGCAGCTGGAAACACTTCTACAACCAGCAACACAATTTCGGTTACAACCAACAGCAGCGGAACTGGAACAGCAACCGACTTACTTTTCTCTGAATACATTGAAGGTTCTGGAAACAACAAAGCGCTGGAAATTGCCAATAACACAGGGAGTTCGGTCAACCTGTCTGCTTACACAATCAAAAAACAAACCAATGGTGCAGGCTCTTGGAGTACAGGTTTGGCTTTAACGGGAACATTAACAACTGGAAGTAAATTTGTAATTGTAAACAGTTCAATTTCTTCAAGCTGTTTTTCTACAAGTTCAGCCAATATTTCGACAACGGCAACTGAATTGACTTTTAACGGAAATGACGCTGTAGGTTTATTCAAAAATGGAGTTCTAATTGATATCATTGGAACTTTTAATGGTGGAACTGCTAATTTTGCTGTTGATGTTACTTTAAGAAGAAAATCTACTGTAACTTCTCCGAGCACAACTTTCAATTTAAGCTCACAATGGGACTCTTATACAACAGACACCTGCAACAACTTAGCCAGTAAGAAAGCGCCGGCAATCGAAGAGGAAATTGCTGAAACACCAGATGACATTGTTATTTTTCCAAATCCATCAGATGGAAATTTCAATGTTGGTTTAAACAATTTTGAATCTCCTTATTCGATAGAAATTATTTCGTTTACTGGACAAAAAGTGTTTGAAAAACAAAATAGTACAGATGCTGTAATTACAGCAGGAAATCTTCCAAAAGGAATTTATCTAGTTAAAATTGTCACAGAATCTAAAACTATTATCGAAAAGATAATTATTAACTAAGTCAGAAAACTATATTTTCACGCAGATTTTACATAATTAAACCAGTTTAATCACTAAAATCTGCGTGAAATAATATACTTTGCATAACTTTTTCACTTTATAAACTGAAAAAAATCCGCAAAATTTGCAAAATCTACGAAAAACAAAAGGTTTGGTAATTTTGGATTTTTCGCAGCTCAAAAATTGCCGTCATTTTCATAATCTTCTTGAAATAAAAACCTTTGCAAAAGACTTTGATTCAAAAAAAGTTTATGACATTGCATCCATTGTGGTTAAACGGAATCTGCCAGAAAAAAGCAGTTTTATATTTTTTCTAAAGACTTTGTTATCAAATTTGCGCTTACTATTTATTTAAACTAAATTTGCAGCTCAATACAACAAACTACACATCACAATGATCCATTTCTTTGAAAACCAAAGCAAAACTGTTTTTGCCGTACAAACGCAAAACGAAATTTCAGCTCAAGACATTTCAAAATTAAACTGGCTATTTGCCGACTCGAATAAGATCGAAAAATCCGCACTGACGGGTTTTTTTGTTGGTCCACGCGCCACTATGATCACACCTTGGAGCACAAATGCTGTAGAAATCACTCAAAATATGGGTGTTCCAGGCATTATCAGAATTGAAGAATTTCATCCTGCAACGGAAGATTTTACTGATTTTGATCCGATGCTTTTTCAAAAATTCAATGAATTAGATCAAGAGATTTTTACTATCAACATTCAGCCGGAACCAATTCTGGAAATTGATGATATTGCGACTTACAATAAAGTTGAAGGTTTAGCTTTAAGCGAAGAAGAAGTAGATTACTTAAATAATCTTGCTGCAAAACTTGGAAGAAAATTAACTGATTCTGAGATTTTTGCTTTCTCTCAAGCCAATTCAGAACACTGCCGACACAAAATTTTCAACGGAACTTTTGTAATCGATGGTGAAGAAAAAGAAACTTCTCTTTTCAAATTAATCAAAAAAACATCTCAGGAAAATCCTAACGATATCGTGTCTGCTTACAAAGACAACGTTGCTTTTGTAAAAGGACCAAAAGTGCAGCAGTTTGCACCAAAATCTGCTGACAAACCTGACTTTTACGAAATAAAAGAATTTGATTCTGTTATCTCATTAAAAGCAGAAACACACAATTTCCCAACAACAGTTGAGCCTTTCAATGGAGCTGCAACAGGTTCTGGAGGAGAAATTCGTGACCGTTTAGCGGGTGGACAAGGTTCGTTGCCTTTAGCAGGAACTGCTGTTTACATGACTTCATATTCTCGTTTGAACAATGACAGAAAATGGGAAAATGCTCTTGAAGAAAGAAAATGGTTGTACCAAACGCCAATGGATATTTTGATCAAAGCTTCAAACGGAGCTTCAGATTTTGGAAATAAATTTGGACAGCCACTTATTACAGGTTCTGTTTTAACTTTCGAACATTCAGAAAACGACCGTAAAATTGGTTACGATAAAGTAATCATGCAGGCGGGAGGAATTGGTTATGGAAAACTAAATCAGTCAATTAAACAAAAACCGCAAGAAGGTGATAAAATCGTAATTCTTGGTGGAGAAAATTATAGAATCGGAATGGGTGGTGCTGCGGTTTCATCTGCAGATACTGGCGCTTTTGGTTCAGGAATCGAATTGAATGCGATTCAGCGTTCAAACCCTGAAATGCAAAAACGTGCTGCTAACGCCATTCGTGGTTTAGTAGAAAGCGACAATAACCCAATTGTTTCTATTCACGATCACGGTGCAGGTGGACACTTAAACTGTCTTTCTGAGTTAGTGGAAGAAACTGGAGGTTTGATCGATTTAGATAAATTACCAGTTGGAGATCCAACACTTTCTGCAAAAGAAATTATTGGTAACGAATCTCAGGAAAGAATGGGATTGGTTATCGGTCAAAAAGATATTGATACTTTACAAAGAATTGCCGACAGAGAGCGTTCACCAATGTATCAGGTTGGAGATGTAACGGGAGATCACCGTTTTACTTTTCAATCACAATCAAATGGTTCAAAACCGATGGATTATGCTTTAGAAGATTTCTTCGGAAGTTCTCCAAAAACGGTTATGACAGATAAAACTGTTGATAGAAAATATGCTGATGTTGCTTATTCAGCAAATGATTTCGAAAGTTATTTAAAAGACGTTTTACGTTTAGAAGCTGTTGCCTCAAAAGACTGGTTAACAAACAAAGTTGACCGTTGTGTAGGCGGAAAAGTGGCAAAACAACAAAACGCAGGTCCGTTACAATTGCCTTTGAATAATGTTGGAGTTATGGCTTTGGATTATTTAGGTAAAGAAGGAATTGCAACTTCTATTGGGCACGCTCCTATTGCAGCTTTGATTGATCCGGTTGCGGGTTCTAGAAATGCAATTGCAGAATCGTTATCAAACATTATCTGGGCACCAATTAAAGATGGTTTAAAAGGAATTTCACTTTCTGCAAACTGGATGTGGGCTTGTAAAAACGAAGGCGAAGACGCTCGTTTATATGCTGCAGTTGAAGGTTGTTCAGAATTTGCAATCGAATTGGGAATCAACATTCCGACAGGAAAAGATTCACTTTCGATGAAACAAAAATATCCAAACGACGAAGTAATTGCGCCGGGAACGGTTATTATTTCTGCTGGAGGAAACTGTACAGACATTCGAAAAGTAGTAGAGCCAGTTTTACAGAAAAATGGAGATTCTATTTATTATATCAATTTGTCTCAAGATGATTTCAAATTAGGAGGTTCATCTTTTGCACAAATCAGAAACACAATCGGAAACGAAACTTCTACTATTAAAGATGCTTCTTTCTTTAAAAATGCTTTTAATACCATTCAGGAATTAATCGGCGAAAGCCAGATTTTAGCAGGTCACGATATCGGAAGCGGTGGTTTAATTACTACTTTATTAGAATTATGTTTTGCTGATGTGAATCTTGGAGCAAAAATTGATTTCAGTCCCGAAGCTTCGGGATTCGCGGAAAAAGACTTATTAAAGATTCTTTTCGCAGAAAACATCGGAATCGTTTTCCAAGCTAAATCTGATGCAGTTGTTGAAGCTAAATTAAAAGCTAATAATATCGAATTCTTTAAAATAGGAAAAGCAACGACCACTGAGACTTTAGACCTTGGACTTTGGACTTTAGACATAAAAGCTTACAGAGATGTTTGGTTCGAGACTTCTTATTTATTAGATCAAAAACAATCTAAAAACGGAAGAGCTCAGGCACGTTTTGAAAACTATAAAAATCAGGTTTTAAATTATACTTTCCCTGCACACTTTACAGGAAAAAAACCAGAAATCGACAATTCTAAACCAAGACCAAAAGCAGCAATTATCCGTGAAAAAGGAAGTAATTCTGAGCGTGAAATGGCAAATGCTATGTACTTAGCCGGCTTTGATGTAAAAGACGTTCACATGACCGATTTAATTTCTGGTCGTGAAACTCTTGAAGATATTCAGTTCATCGGAGCTGTTGGAGGATTCTCTAATTCAGATGTTTTAGGTTCTGCCAAAGGGTGGGCTGGAGCTTTCTTATACAACGAAAAAGCCAAAACAGCTTTAGATAATTTCTTCAAAAGAGAAGATACTTTATCTGTGGGAATCTGTAACGGATGCCAGTTGTTTATGGAATTGGAAGTAATTAATCCAGAGCATGAAGTTCACGGAAAAATGCTTCATAACGAAAGCCAGAAACACGAAAGTATTTTTACTTCTGTAAAAGTTCAGGAAAACAATTCGGTTATGTTATCAACATTGGCTGGAAGTACTTTAGGAGTTTGGGTTTCTCACGGAGAAGGTAAATTCAAATTGCCTTATGCAGAAGACCAATATAACATTGTTTCTAAATATGCTTACGAAGGTTATCCTGCGAACCCTAACGGTTCTGATTACAACACAGCAATGATGTGTGACAAAACTGGAAGACATTTGGTTATGATGCCTCATATTGAGCGTTCGACTTTCCAATGGAACTGGGCGCATTATCCAAAAGACAGAACCGACGAGGTTTCGCCTTGGCATGAAGCTTTTGTTAATGCCAGAAAATGGATTGAGAAAAACTAAAAAATATATTTTAAAAGCGCCCGAATTTATCGGGCGCTTTTTTTATAGCCACGAATTACACGAATTTCCACTAATTAATTATTAGTCTAAAAATATCCACAGATTGAAGGATAAAAGGATTTTCAACCATTGCGCATCCTAATAAATGGAAATTAATTCGTGGAAATTCGTGCAATTCGCGGCAAAAAAACCTCGGCACTATCCCCAAATAAGCCGAAGCTACTCATATTTCATTCCTTAAAAGCCGAAGCAATTCCGGTAACAATATTCGCTGTTCCAAAGGCAAATAATCCGGAAGCAATTGCAGCTTGTCCAGAAAAAAATTGACTTTCGCGAATTACAGCACTAAAAATTGTTCCGCCAGCCAGTCCGGCAATTAAACCTAAGCCAATTGTCGAAATAATCCACCAAGGTTCCGGTTCCGGAATTGGCGGTTTTTTCAAAAATCTTCTCCACCAGCCCGGATATTTAGTTCCGCACCAGCCCATCGCTAAGAAAAAAGCAGTTTCCATAATATTAGTTTTTATGTGTTGCCTACTCGTTTGCTTTTCGGCTTCCGCATTTTGACGGGATAAAAGTAGGATTAGAAATTTTTAAAAAGTCAATGAAATTTCCTGTTTTTAAAAGGGGAAAAACACCTTTTTTTTAAAGTCTTAATTTCATTTAAGAAACCATTAGTCTATACTAAGACTAATTTAATAATATCTTAAGGTGCTTTCTTCTGCTGTATTTAGCCTGATAAATAACTTTGTGGTATGAAAAAATGGAAACAAAATTTACTAGCCGCAATTCTCTTATTTGCCTTAAGCCAATATTCTTTTAGCCAAAAAACGAATACTATAAATGGAACTATTTCGGATGGAAAAGCTCCAATAGAATTTGTCGACGTAGTTTTAAAACCAGTTACTGATACAACCAAAACTGCAGCCTATGCGGTTACTGATGCTTCTGGAAAATTTATTCTTGAAAATATAAATCCTGCCGATTATGTTTTAAAATTTCGATTAATTGGTTTTAAAACAGTAAGTCAGAAAATAAAATATTCAGGTTCTTCTATTGCTCTGGGAAATATCATTTTACAGGAAGATGCCAATTTACTGAACACAGTTGTTGTAAAATCAGAAAAAAAGCAAATTGAAAAAACAGCCGAAGGTTTTGCATTTAATGCTGTTTCTAATATTTCACAGTCTGGCGGAACTGCAATTGATATGCTAAAAAATATTCCGACTGTTGCTGTTGATGCAGATGATGCTATTTCGTTAAGAGGTAAAACACCTTTGATTTTAATTAACGGAAAAAATTCTGCTATTACCAATATGAATCAAATTCCGGCAAGCAGTATCGAAAGTATTGAGATTATTACAAGTCCAACCGCAAAATACGATGCAAATGCAGAAAGTGGCATTATCAATATAAAACTTAAAAAAAATAATTTAAACGGAATAAACGGTGCAGCAGTTCTAGGAAGCGGTTTTGGTGCAAAAGGCAGAATTAATAGTTCAGTGCTTTTAAATCATAAAACGGATAAATGGAACGTGGGTCTTGCCTATGATAACCGTTTTGCTGGAAGAACTAAAAGCATAAAAGGCGAAAGAACGAATTATTTTATTGATGATGAACATTTTATCAATCAAAATAGAAGCGATCAAAGAACTGAAGGTTTGCAAAATTTGAAGTTTAATGTAGATTTTTCTCCAAATGAAAGAAATACTTTTTCGTTTGAAGCACTCGGAAACATTGAAAACCAAGATAATGATGAAACATTAAAAACAGACATTTTTAAAAGTTCAAATGAATTTTATTCTAGTAATAAACGTCATTCGTTAGAATTAGAACGTTCAAAAGCCGTAGAATTTGCTTTTAATTATGATCGAAAATTTTCTGACGACAGAAAAAGTTTAAACGCTAGCATTACAACTTCGTATAATTTTCATAGAGAAAACACCGATATTGATACTGATAATTATGATGAAAATCAGATACAAATAGGCGATACTTTTTGGCAGAGAACTCATAATTATGAAAAGGAAAATATCTCGAATGCCATTTTAAATTATGCATTCCCTATTTCGGAAAAAACAATTATTGAAACTGGATATAAAGGAACTTTTAGATTCTTTAATTCTGATTTTCAAAGTGCTGATGAAATTAATAACGAATACGTAATTAATCCGCTAGCCAGCAATATTTTTGATTTTAATGAGCAAATAAATGCTGTGTATGGACTTTTAAATTCTTATTCAGGTGCCAAAGAGAATCCGAAATGGAAATACAATTTAGGTTTACGCGCAGAAAATGTTTCAAACAATGGAGCAACACAAAACAATAGTGACCGCTTTAATAATGATTATTTAAAACTTTTCCCTTCGGGATCAATTCAATTAAATTTAAAATCAGATGAATCTTTAAAATTTGGTTACAGTAAACGTATTAATCGTCCAGATTTAGATGATTTGAATCCGTTTATTGATATTACAGATGCATTGAATCCGCATGGAGGGAATCCGTATTTGAAACCAGAAATTATTCATATTGTCGAATTGAATTATAATAAAGAGTGGAATAATTCTTCTCTTTCTGGAAATGTTTTTTATAGAAATGCCAATAATACGATTAGACAATATGCCATTTTACAAGATAACGGAGTGGTTTTATTACAGCCTCAAAACATTGGAAACACCGTTACTTACGGACTCGAAACGATTTTCAGTTTTAAACCGATTTCTTTTTACGATGCCAATATTAGTGTAACTGCTTTTGAACAAAATATCAATGCCGATAATTTAGTCCAAGCTCAGGATATTGTCAGCAGCGCTTTTAGTTGGTACGGAAAAATGATTAATAATTTTACGCCATGGAAAGGCGGAAAACTTCAGGTTATTGGCAACTATAATTCTGCCGTTGCAACTCCGCAGGGAAAACGAATTCCGATTTACAATGTTGATATGGGTTTTCAGCAGAAATTAGGAAAAGGAAATGCCCGATTGGGTTTGGTCGTTACCGATATGTTTAACACATTAGAAAGCGGTTACAAAAACAATACTTTATTGTTTAGAAACAATAGAACTTCTAAATCTGATACTCGAGCTTTGATGCTGACTTTTGCTTACACTTTTAAATCTGATTTTAAAGAAAAATTACTCGAAAATCAGTTTTCTACAGAGTAAAAAACTGACCAAAAATAAATAATTTCATTCTTGTATTTTTAAGCTTCCATTCTATTAAAAAAATGGATTATATTCGCTCAGAAAAAATCAGCCGCTAGATTTTTTAAAGCCCAAAAACATTAAACCTACATAGAATGAAATTTTTAAAATTACTTTTTATTTTCAGCTTATTTTTTGCTGCCACCACATCACATTCACAAGTTCACGTAGATCAAATTACGCACAATTCTAAAGATCGTTTTATTACTACTACAATCAATTATCCTGTTTCTGGAACTTATGCGCCAATTGGCCAAAAGCAGCCTATTACTGTTTTAAATCCAGACGGAACTGGTTTTATTCAGGCTGATGATTTGAGCAAACAAAAGATCAATTGGGGAATTGAGTGTACAGAAGAAGGAGTTCCTGTTTTTAAAGAAGGATTCAATAGCGCCTCTTACACCTTTTGGTACAGACCAAATGATAGTGAAGAATGGTATTACTCGCAATTCTCGATTCATTTTGCCAAGAAAAAAATGTTCTTAATGGGAGAGCGAGTTAAAGAATATGAAGATTACAATGTTCAATAATCTGTAAAAAACAGTCCTGCTATTAAATTTTTCTTGGTTTTTATTAAAGTTTACTATAAAAAAGAAAACGTTTTCGTTGAATTTTGATAGTCTCTATAAATTTTCCCATAAAATTTCATAAAATAAAAAATTATACCTAAATTTTATTTAATTTGCAGTAAAATTCAATATATTAAACATGGTTTCAATCACACGCCTTTTTGATTTTCCCTATTATCAACAAGAAACTTACAACCTCCCAGTTGCTCTTGCAACCAAAAAAAATGGAGCCTGGGAAAAAACATCTAGCCAGGGATATATTGCAAAAGCAAATGCTGTTTCAAGAGCATTATTGCGCATGGGCGTTAAGAAAGATGATAAAATTGCCTTAATTACTTCAAATAATAGAACCGAGTGGAATATCATGGATATTGGTATTTTACAGACTGGTGCTCAGAATGTTCCTATTTATCCAACTATTGCTGAGGAAGATTACGAATATATTTTAAATCACAGCGGCAGTATTTACTGTTTTGTTTCTGATGATGAAGTATATCAAAAAGTACAGGCTATTAGAGCGAATGTACCTACTTTAAAAGAGGTTTATTCTTTTAATGAAATTCCAGGCTGTAAACATTGGTCTGATTTATTATTAGCAGGAGAAGACGAAAGCAACCAAAACGAAGTTGAAGCTATAAAAGACAGCATTAAAACAGACGATTTAGCGACTATTATTTATACTTCTGGAACGACAGGAAAACCAAAAGGTGTTATGCTTTCGCACAAAAATATTGTTTCAAATGTTTTAGACAGTGCACCAAGAATTCCTTTTGATGCTGGAAAAAGTACTGCTTTAAGCTTCTTACCAATCTGTCATATTTTTGAAAGAATGATTTTGTACATCTATCAATATTATGGTGTTTCGGTTTATTTTGGCGAATCTATTGATAAAATTAGTGATAACTTAAAAGAAGTTCGTCCAACAGTTATTACAGCTGTTCCAAGACTTTTGGAAAAAGTTTACGATAAAATTTATGCTAAAGGTGCCGAATTAACTGGTATTAAGAAAAAACTATTTTTCTGGGCTATCGATTTAGGTTTAAAATATGAGCCATACGGTGCAAATGGATTTTGGTATGAATTCCAATTAAAAATTGCCCGCAAACTTATTTTCAGTAAATGGAAAGAAGGTTTGGGCGGAAACCTGGATTTAATGGTTTCTGGAAGTGCGGCTTTACAGCCTCGTTTAACAAGAGTTTTTGCTGCAGCAGAAATTCCGGTTATGGAAGGTTACGGTTTATCTGAAACTTCTCCGGTAATTGCTGTAAATGATCAAAGAAACAAAGGTTTTAAAATTGGAACGGTTGGAAAACCAATCCGCAATATAGAAGTTAAAATTGCCGAAGACGGAGAAATTCTTTGCAAAGGACCAAACGTAATGTTAGGCTATTTCAAAGATCCTGAAAAAACGGCTGAAGCTTTACAAGACGGTTATTTCCACACAGGAGATATCGGTGAAATTGACAGTGAAGGTTTCTTAAAAATTACCGATCGTAAGAAAGAAATGTTCAAAACTTCTGGAGGTAAATACATTGCGCCGCAAATGATCGAAAATGCCATGAAACAATCTCGTTTTATTGAGCAGATTATGGTTGTTGGTGAAGGCGAAAAAATGCCTGCTGCTTTTATTCAGCCAAACTTTGAATTTGTAAAAGAATGGGCTAAAATTCATAAAATTACTTTAGGAAGCACAGATAAAGAAATCAGCGAAAATCCAGAAGTAATTAAACGTATTGATAGTGAAGTGGAAGAAATCAATAAAAAATTCGGACACTGGGAACAAATCAAACGTTTTGAACTTACGCCAGATGTTTGGTCTATCGACGGCGGACAATTGACTCCTACGCTGAAATTAAAACGTAAAATCATCAAAGAGATTTATAAAGATCTGTATGCTAAAATTTATGGTCAGAATTAAATCAGAATAATATAACCAAAAAGAAAACGGCTGTCGATAATTTTGACAGCCGTTTTTAATTTTGAAGACACCAACGCAAAATCTTAGCGATGTTTTTGGCATCATCAATACCACGGTGGTGGGTTCCTTCCAGCGGAATATTCAGTAATTCAAGTGCGCTATTCATTCCGGTTGGTTTTACTAATCCGAACTTTTCAGCAAAATGGGTTTTCACATTAATATGTTCATAAGCCATCGGATACGGCACTCCAAACGATTTACACTTCTTTTTAAGCATATTTAAGTCGTACTGACCGTAACTTGCCCAGGTATATAAATCGGGGTTGTATTGGTCGATTAACTGATTCACAGCTTCCTCAAAAAGAACTCCATTTTTATCCAGTAAATCCTGAGTTATAGTGGTTAATTCTGTACAAAACAGACTTACACTCGAACGCTGGGGCCTAATCAAAATCCCTTGATTCTTCGTAATTTCTCCCGTTTGCGTATCTAAAACCGCTAACCCGATTTCGATAATTTCATTTTCCTGTCCTTGTGGGACTGCACTCTGCCAGCATGTGGCTTCTAAATCGATAATAATAATTTTATCTGTTGTTTTCATTTTTTTAATTTTTAAATAATTGTTTTTTTTAACCGCTAAGAACGCTAAGATTAATTTCACGCAGATTTAGCAGATTTTGTATAATCTTTTTAATCCTTTATCCCGATAGCTATCGGGAGTGGCTAGAAACTTAGAAGAACATGCTTTTAAAATCTAGAAAGAAACTTCTTTTCTTAGACTTTTTTTCATGCTTTTCTTTTTTCGCAGCACTTTTCTTTTTCAAAACTTCTTTAGCTTTCTCCATTCGTTTAACTGGTTTTATTTCCTCAGTTTTAGAATTTTCGTAAAACTTTTTGAAAGGACGCGGCTCGAAATCAACCAAAATTGCTGCCATATTTATAGCATCAATGTTTGACGGATCTGTTTCACCTTTAAAGAAAGTCTCGATAGGTCTAAACTTATCTTTCTTTTCCTTAAACTTATTCTTTTTACTATGATCGAAATCTAAGCCCAATAGATTACTGAAAACATTCAAATCATCTTTTGTTGGGTTATTTTCGAAAATCAGCCAGCACAAATCACGAAGTTGTCCACGAGAAGGTTTGTACAAATAATCAAAGTATTTACCTTCTTTTTCGGTCTCGTATTTTTTTCTAATTGCTTTTTTGTATTTTTCTAATGTATTGTTTTGCATGGTATTTTTTTTTTTGCAATTCTTGGGAATCTCAGGAAATCGAAGGTTTTTCTGGGAAATCCAATATCACAAAAGTTAAAAGCACCCTTGCTTTACCAGAGAAATATCTCTAAATGATATATATAATCTCCCTAAAATTCACCCTTTCATTCCATAGGTTAATCAGTTTCAAATCCATTTTTTTACTTGAGGCATATGACGACTCGCTAAACTCCACTGTTTCTGTTTGATCACTATGATCCGACCTAAGTCCACTTTTTTGATTCATCCTTAAATTTTTATTATTAAACTAATTTTTTTACGTCGCGACGATTTCTTTACGAACAAATATTACAATCGTCCTGCGCATTTATTTTGCGTACTTCTCTAATTTTCTATCCCGTAGCTTCGGGACTGAGTTGCTAAGTTTTCAAACCTTTGTACCTCTGTACCTTTGAACCTTTGCATCTCAACAAAAAAAAGCACCCAATTAAAGGTGCTTCATAACAAATACGATATAACTATCTTATTGCCTATATTGATGCACCGACATATAAAAGCATTCACGCTCCGAAGGCGCGGCTACTAATCCTGGGTTGTGTATGTATAATTTAAAACTCATTTTATTTATTTTTTAATTGTTTTTGTTGTTTTTCTGAAACTCATTGTTTCGATTTTGTCTGGCAAAGATATGATGGAAAAAATCATATTTCCAAATGTTTTTTAAGATTATTTTTCTGACTATCAATTAGTTACACCTAAAATTAAGACAAAGAAATTCCTGTCCGCAAACTGCTGCAGATCTCTATTTTATATCAAATGACTGTTACTCATCAGATTACTTTCCAAGATTATATCTCTCTATTTTGATTAATCATTAAACATATTGGTTAAATATTTTTTTAGTTTTTTTAGTTCTGGTTTGTTTTCTTTATCATTTTGTTGTTCTCTTTTGTCACACTGAGCGTCCCGAGACTTCGGGAAAAATGCTTTTAAACAAAAAAAGCGTCCCGAATTAGGACGCTTTTTATATTTTATGATGAGTTACACTCTAAAATTACATTTCAATTTCATAAAAATACACAAAGCGTCCTGCCATCTCAGCGGGAAAATCTCCTGCTAAAAGTTCAAAACTTGATTTAATTGAAAGTATCATATGTATTTTTCTGTTTATTAATTACAGATACAAATGTAGTATAATTTAGATTAATTTAACAAAACATACTGAAAATATATTTTTTTATAACAAACTCGTATAACTAAGAAATAATCATTTTTACTGCCAAAATATGTTTACAGATTCCTCTTTTCCCTTGATAAGCCGTAAACCAATCGCAGGTACATTTTTGAGAAGTATTGTCAATTATTACTTTATGTACCACGCCAGAACCTTTTACTTTGGCTTCAATATAACCGGCTCTACGTTCTGTTATTTCTACTTCTTCATTATCAATTAACTTTTTGGCATTTTTAAGTCTTGGATTTAAAGATAAAATACGTTCCGTTTTAAAAGGAAGACGGCGGTAAAAATGTGCTTTTTCACTTAAGTCATAACCCAATAATCCCATTGAAGACAAATTGGAAGTTAGATTATCCATTGTTCCAAAATCGATATCATTTTCTATCGAAAGCATTGTTGGATCAAACATTTCATTTGATTTTAATAAACTGTTTAAACCGTAAACCCATTCTATCGGCAGATTTTCGGTCATCGTTTCCAATACATTTCCTTCGCCTGAAAATCCGCGGTATGAATCTGGAGAAAAAGCCATTAATAACTGCATTTTTCCAAATTCGCATACAATCGCACAGGTTTGTTTATCATCAGATTCGTAAATAAAGATCTTCTCTACAATCGCCAGAATTCCTTCTAATAAACGTAATCTTTGCACACCGCCAATTCTAACACTGTCTGGAGTTGCCAAAGTCGAAAACGTAAATTTTCCACCTCTTTTGGTTATAAAGAAATCTCCTTTTACATTTCCTTTTGGCAGACTTTGAAACAACTGAATGGTTTGAATTTTATTCAATTCAAATTTCAAATCCATTTCAGCCAAATACAACTGAACGCTCGTTAAGCCTTTTATCCATCGCATTGGCAAAGTCACTTTTTTCTCTACCACTTTTGCTTTGCTCGTAATAACTTGAACGTCCTGCTGACCAACGGCAAGAGTTACTTTCTCGTTTTTCTGAATGGCGTTTAGCGCGTTCAACATCGGATCGTTGAAATCTACGTTTGTAGTTCCGTTTGCAATAAATTCTCCGTCAACGGCTTCAGGTTTCATGTCCAATCTTACATAAACTCCGTTGCAGGATGAAAATCCTTCAAAGCGCAATCTTTCTGAACCCGCAGAAACAATTGGATCACGAAGACTTGGCGGTATAGGGCCAAAACTAGAACGAACCACTTTTGCAATCGTACTCCAGCATTTTGCAGTTACATAAGGATCGGTTAAACTTCCCCAGAAAAAACAGGGAATATTATTGACTTCTTCAATTTCGGTTTGATGGGCCAAAACCAAATTATTGATGCCTTTTGTTTTACTGTATGTCGAAACTCCTTTATAATTATATTCTAAATCTGTCATTTTCTTTATTTTAAAATTTGCTTAATCAATGATTTAAGCGAAGCATTATCTTTCCATTGTTCAAAAAAAGCAATGGCTTTTTCTGATGGTTTTTGGTTTGTTTTGATTAAAATATCGACATAATTTTCTATCATTTTTTTGAAATTTGTCGGCAGTTTATCTTTTATACTCAAATTAGAAAAAAATGCATTAAAAAACTGAAGCAACGCACTATTATGCAAAGGCGAAATATCCTTCAAAGCTATTACTCCGTCTGTTAATCTTGCAAAAGCACCGTATTTTTCTGATGCTAAAAATGCTGTTTTTTCAGAAAATTTCTCCATATCCAAACTCTGTTTTTCTATCAGATTAATGAGGGTTTCAGAAGCTAACAACCTTAAATCTTTTTTCTCTTGAAAAAAACAAGCGGCAAATAACATCAGAGCATTCTCAGAAAATCTAAATTCTGGTCTGTTCATTACATCGAGAAAACCTCTTAACTCTGGTTTTGAACCATCTGTAATTCTACAGTTATTTAGTAAAGTTAGTGCTAATGCATCAGGATTTTGCGGCGTTAAACTATGCCAATAATACGTATTGCCAGCGTAATTTAAATTGTAATCCCAACTATTTGATCGAGTATAGATATCCTGGCTGTAAAGCAGATAATTTGGAATTTTGGTATAGTTTGGCATATCAAAACGAAGTTCATACCAAGATGGCGATCGTTCTTTTTCTTTGGTTTGATAATTGGTCCATTCGTTCCACTGCTCTTTAAATTTAATTTCTGGCGTGTAAGGCGAAACCACAAATGGAACTTCTTTTAAATACGTATTTTCAAACTCAGCAAATGTATTATCTGGATAAAATGTTCTAGCCGCAACTGCCCATAAAGATAAATTTCCTGTTTCTTTTGTTGTTTTACCCAAAGTAGCTAAAAGTTTTGAAACTAATGAAGTAGAGTCAATAGTCAGTTTATCTTCTACTCCTAAAGAAAATGATAAAAGCGGTTTCAATTCTCCTTCAATTTGATCCAATAACGGAATTGCTTCTTCCGTATTTTCTCTTGGCATTCTGGCAATTGCAATCGCTAAATCCAGAGAGTCAATTTCTTCATTTACTTTCTGATACGCAATTACTCTTTCTAACAAAACTTTCGGAGCCACCCAATATGGCTTATGACTTGGAAAGGAAAGCATTGGCAGTTTCGAATTAGAGTCGATTTTCTGCTGTACTTTTTCCAACAAAAATTTAATTAACGCAGGCGTATTAATTTTCGAATAATGCTTTTTCTGACTATCAAATTTACCATTCATATTGGCTATTTTTTGAGACAAAAACGAACTCATAAAATTTTTATGAATACTTTCAAAATAATGTTTATTCAATTGTTTTTCATACGGCTGTAATTGCGCATTATAATCGGCAGGAAATAAATCTCTCTGCTGAATATAGATATTCATCAGGATTTCGGTATCGAGAACTTCTTCTGAAGCGATAAAATTTCCAAACTGAAACAAAATCTCGTTCCAGTCTTTCGGCACCTCAACTTCTTCTGTCAGCAATAATTCTTTTTTAGGTTCGAATTGATATTCTTCAAAACCGCTTTCATCAACAGCTTGTGAATCTTCATCCATAAACTGAGTCAAACCAGATTTGATATTTCCCTGCATTAAAGTCGCATATGAAGACAATTTTTCTTTCA
>Ga0160449_1000285_pt1 | contig 35535 bp, 29 predicted proteins | sample HID1975I_E1MG_FD_108216 | JGI IMG/M metagenome (GOLD analysis project Ga0160449, IMG submission 108216) | Enriched soil microbial communities from UW Madison campus, WI, USA - HID1975I_E1 MG | ecosystem: Environmental > Terrestrial > Soil > Unclassified | place: USA: Madison, Wisconsin...
CACGACGGAGTCGGGCGCCCAGAACGCGAGCTGGGACGAGAGGCAGCGGCTCGTGCGCACCCCCGAGTACATGGCGCTCTCGGAGCGCTACGCGTGACGAGCCCGGCGCAGCGCCGCGCGGGCGGGCAGCGTGCCGTCCGGTCTGTCCTCATGCGCGGCGGCACGAGCAAGGGCCTCTTCTTCCACGACGCGGACCTCCCCCCGGAGGGGCCGGAGCGCGACCACCTGCTCGTCCGAGCTCTCGGCAGCCCGCACGCCCTCCAGCTCGACGGACTGGGCGGTGGCACGTCGAGCACGAGCAAGGTCATGGTGGTGCACCGCCCGACGTCGAGCGGCGAGATCCCCTACGCGTTCGGCCAGGTGTCGATCGACTCGGCGCGCGTCGACTGGTCGGGCAACTGCGGCAACCTCACCACCGCGGTCGCCGCGTTCTGCGTCGACGAGGGGCTCGCGCCGTCGGACGGGTCCGTCGCCGTCGTCCGGCTGCGGAACGTCGGCACGGGCCTCGCGGTCGAGGCCCGCGTCGAGGTGGACGACGGCGTCTCCCGGGCCGACGGCGACTTCCGGACGCCAGGCGTACCGTTCGCCGGCTCGCCGATCCGCACGCTGTACCTCGACCCGTGCGGCGGGGTGCTCGGGTCCGCGTTCCCCACCGGCGCGCTCCGGGAGGAGCTCGCGATCCCCGGCGGCACGGTCGAGGTGTCGATCCTGGACATCACCCATCCCCTCGTCGTCGCGCGTGCCGCGGACCTGGGCGTGGACGTCATGACGCCGCCGGACGAGCTCAATACGGACGCCGAGCTGCTCGCGCGGCTCGAGGAGTTGCGGGCGGCGGCGAGCGTGCGCGTCGGAGCCGCCGCCGATGCGGCCTCGGCCAAGGAGACGAGCCCCATCGTGCCGCGCTTCGCGCTCGTGGAGGCACCCGTGCTGCCGAACGACGACCTGCAGGCGCTCGGGGTGTCGATGGGGCGGGTGCACCGCGGTCTGATGATGACGGCGGCGCTCGCGCTCGGCGGCGCCGCGGAGCTGGGCGGCACCATCGTCGACACTGTCCGCCGAGGCAAGCCGGGTACCGGTGGTCTGCGGATCTGCACCCCCATGGGCAGCGTCGACGTCCTCGCGGAGCTCGCCGACGGCGGCCTGCGGGCGGTGGGCGTGACGCGCACGGCGCGCCGCCTCATGGCGGGCGAGGTGTACGTGCCCGACGACGGAGGACGGCATGGCTGATCTCTCTCGCCCCCGACTCGGTCCGGTGGGCATCTGGACTCGTGGGCTCGACTCGCTCACCGTCTCGCAGGCGCAGGACGTGGCCGCGCAGGTCGAAGCCCTGGGCTACGGCGCGCTGTGGTTCGGCGAGACCACCGGACGTGAGCCGTTCGTCGCCGCCTCACTCCTGCTCTCCGCGACGTCCCGCCTCGTGGTCGCGACGGGCATCGCCAACATCTGGGGCCGCGACCCGCTCGCGGCCGGCGCGGCAGCACGCACGCTGGACGCGGCATCCGGCTCGCGCTTCGTGCTCGGGCTGGGCGTGAGCCACTCGCGGCTCGTGCGAGAGCGACGCGGCGGCACGTACGAACGCCCGCTCGCTGCGATGTCGGGCTACCTCGAGCGGCTCGCCGAGGCGGCGTACGACGTCGTCGACGATCCCGGGCCGCCCCGCACCCTCATCGCCGCCCTCGGACCCAAGATGCTCGAGGTCGCCCGGGACAAGGCGGACGGGGCGCACCCCTACCTCTCGAGCGTGGAGCACGTGCGCCTGGCTCGCTCCATCCTGGGCGAGGACCGCACGCTCGCGGTCGAGCTCCCGGTGGCGCTCGGTGGCGACGCGGACGACCGGGCCCGTCGCGCCCGCCGGCACCTGGGGTACTACCTCGCGCTGCCCAACTACGTGGCGCACTTCCGCCGGCTCGGGTTCGACGACGACGACTTCCGCGACGGCGGCAGCCCCCGGCTCGTCGAGGCGCTCTTCGCCTGCGGGTCCGTGACGGACGTGCTCGAGCGGGTGAGGGCGTATCGCGATGCGGGGGCGGACCACGTGTGCCTCCAGGTGATCGGCGACGAGCGAGGGTACGTCGCGCTGCCCGAGTGGGAGCTGCTGGCGCAGATCGTCGATGCGGCGGGCTGACCCGACCCACGCGTCGTGGCTGTGGCGGCTGCTGGCCTGCATCACCCTCGCGCACACCGGCCTCGGTCTCGCGCGCCCGGTGCTCACCTACCGGGTGCTCGACCTCGACGGGACCGCCGTCGACATCGGCGTGCTGACGGCCGCGCATGCGGCGATCCCGGTGCTCGTTGCGTTCTGGCTCGGCCGGAGGATCGACCGGTTGCGCCGTGTGGAGGTGGTCGTCGCGGCCGGGGCGGTGGGACTTGCGGTCGCGTGCGGCGCCGCCGCGCTGGCCCCGGGTGTGCCGGCCCTCGTGCTGGCGAGCGCCGGGCTCGGGACCGCGAACCTCGCGCTGCTCGTGGCCGCGCAGGCGAGTGTGGCCCACCGGTCCGGCGCCGGAACCCTTGACCGTGACTTCGGCTGGTTCGCCGCGTGCTCTGCGCTCGGTCAGGGACTCGGGCCCGCGATCGGGGGCTGGGTGCTCGCCGTGGCCGGGGAGTCGCCGGGTCACGGTGCGGCGCCCGCGCTCGTCCTGGCCGCGGTGATGTGCCTCGGCGCCGCGGTGCCGCTCGTGCGGTTCCCTGCGGGCCGCGTGCCCGAGGGGCACGGGTACACCGGGTCGGTGCGTGCTGAGCCCGCTGGTTCGCGGTCGACGCCTCCGGACATCGTGCTTCCTGAGCCGGACCGTGCCGCCCGGGCGCCCGGGGTCGTGGCGCTCCTGGGTCAGCCCGGCATCCGGTCCGCCCTCGTGGTCAGCACGCTGCTCCTGTGCGCCGTGGACCTGCTCACGGCGTACCTGCCCCTGCTCGCCGAGGAGCGTGGGATCGGACCGGCTGCCGTGGGGATGTTGCTCGCGGCCCGGGGCTTCTCGTCGATGGCATCGCGGTTCCTCCTCGGCACGCTGAGCAGACGGGCCAGCCGCGAGCGTCTCGTCACGGTCAGCGCCCTCGGCGCCGGCCTGTGCCTGGGACTGACCGGCGTGGTGCCGTCCGTCGTCGTGCTCGCCGGGCTCATGGTGATAGGCGGCTTCCTTCTCGGCCTCGGGCAGCCCTTGACGATGGCGCTCGTCGCGTCGATCGCCCCCGCCAGCATGCGCGCCTCGGCGCTCGCCCTTCGGCTCGTGGGCAACCGCGCGGGGCAGCTCGTGATGCCGCTGCTCGCCGGTGGGCTGGCCAGCCGGTGGGGCGTGGGCGCCCTGTTCATCGGTCAGGCGGTGCTCATGGTCGCGTCTGGGGCGTGGAACGGCGCGCACCCCCGAGCTGTGGCTGGGCCCCATGACTGATCGCCCGGTTCGTGCGCACACTCCCCGAACCGGGCGCCCGCGCTCGCCACCCCCGAGGGCGCCCATGGAACTTCAGTCGAAAATGTAGCAATCTAGCGAGGAGATCAGGATGGACTACGGATTCACGGACAGGGTGGGATTGGTCACCGGAAGTAGCGTCGGAATCGGAAGAGGCATTGCCGAGCTTCTCGGTAGCGAGGGCCTCCAACTGGCCCTCGTGGCAAGGCGGCAAGAGTTGCTCGAGGAAGTCTCCGCGACGATCCAGGAGGCCGGGGGCAAGGCGCCATTACTCCTCCCCTACGACCTCACCGATCCGGAGACGCCGGCTCGGATCCGAGATTCCGTTCTCGATCGGTTCGGTCGGCTCGACATCCTGGTCCACAACGCAGGGAAGTCGAACTACTGGTTCCGAAAGCCCATCAAGGCGCCGGACGAGTGGGGGAATCCTTTCGATATTCCCGAAGAGACCTGGGACGCGTCCTTCGCCATCAACTTCACGCCGATCCGGAGGATAACGGACGCGTTCCTGCCCGCAATGATCGAGAGCAACTACGGGAGGATCGTCTTGATCAGCGGGAAGTGGGAGCCCGATCACATGAGCGTGGGCCTCGCTGCCAAGGCGGCAGCAGCCGTCTGGGCCAAGGGGATCTCACGTGAGATCGCCAAGTACGGGATTACGATCAACGTCGTTCCGGTGGGGCGCGTCAACAGCGAGCAATTGCTTGGGAAAATCCTCCCTACTGAAGAGGCTCGAGCTCAAGTGATCAAGACCATTCCCGCACAACGGCTCGGAGATGCTGTCGATGTCGCGAGTACAGTCGCCTTCCTCATTTCCGAGGGAAGCGGCTACATCACTGGTCAGAACCTCACCGTCGATGGTGGATTGAGCAAGTTCGCCTTCTAGGGCGCGGCTCCTTAGTCTGGGCGTGGTGATGGGTTGGCGAAGGCGCTCGCAAAGTCGACGAAGGTGTTGTCCATGTCGACGTAGAGGGCGGGCCTTTTTTGGCGATCGCAGGGGTCGCGATGTCCAGTGCGGCGGTCAGGGCAGCGATGGCCGGCGGCAGCATCACGAGTTCGATCTCGCTCCAGCGCGACTCGGCGTGGACCCGGGCGCTGCCGTCCTCCTGCTCGCTGAGCCACGCCCCCGCGCCTGCCCGTTTGCACACTCGGGAGGCGACCGTTTGCACAGTACGAAGGTGTCCATCTGCATAGTAGGAAGGCGACCACCCGCATAGTTCAGGGCCGACGGGGCACCGCCCGAGCGATCGCCACATAGCGCATGTGCCGTCTAGAGGTGCCGCATGGCCGCGACTCCCGAGCCCCACCGCGACAGCCACGGCCAGACGCTCGAGGACTACCCCCGCCCCTCCGCGGCCGTCGACACCGCGGTGCTCACCGTGCCCGACCGCGCGGGACTGCGCGTGCTGCTCACCCGCACCAACGACTCGCTGCGCACCGGCGTGCCGGAGTGTTGCCCGCCCGGGACGCTCCTGCACCGCGGTGAGACCTGGTCCGACGCCGTACTCCGGGCACTGCGCGAGAAGGCGGGGGTCACCGGGGGAAGCCCGCGGAGCCATACGTGCGGGTGCGGAAGGAACGAGACTCCCCTGGGACTCCTCTTCCAAGTCGGAGGTGGTGCGTAGCGTCGCGGTTGCACGACGTGAGGAGAGGATCCATGACTGTCCCCGAAGGTGGCGTGCTCGACGCACCGCTACACCCCGACACCAAAGCCGTGAACGAGATCGCACTGACACTCGGACGCCCAAGGAGCTGGAGCGCCGTCGCCGACCACTTCGAGGAGATCGCGCGGGCCATCGCCGCTACTGGACGCCCGCGCCCTCATGCCGACTCGGACAGTGAGGGTGTCCGCGACCTCCTCGACCAGTTCGGGGCGTCCCATCCGCGTGTGAACGACGACGACATCGCCGCCAGGGACTGGCAGATCCTGAATGACCTCGTCGTCGAACTCTCCGGCGCAGAGTGGAACTCCGACACTCTGGAGCACGTGGCTGGCGTCGTTGGCGAGACCGGGCGCCCGCACCCCGGCGGCTCTCTCCATGGGCGTGCGTACGAGACCTCTCTTGCCTTCTGGTCGGGCGAGGGGCCCCGGCTGCCGTCGGGAACTCTCGTCATCAAGGTCGACGACCACGACTTGGCGGACAACCTCTACGAACCATGGACCGCATCGGCGTTCTGGCAGCAGGAGAACGGCGAGTCGGACGTCATCGGTGTCGGTGGCGGGGCCACGATCCCCGCTGCCCTCCGAGGTCTTGCGCTGGAGCTTGAGATCAACGGCGTCTTTCGCGCGCCTTCCCTTGAGTCCATACCTGACCACCGGGGCGAGGCCGCAGGTGCGGCGGACGACGGAGGCGAGACCGGCAAGGCTTGACCGGCGCTGCTGGAACTGGTGGGCTCCGCACATGGAGAGTGCAGTCGAGAAGGCCCTGCGCACCCGGATCATCCGATGGGTCACAGAGCAGGCTGAGATCAACGGCGGCTACATCTCCCGCGCGGAGCTCCTCGACTTCCGTGTCGAGGGCCGCAAGTTGCCGCTCATCGACTACTCGCGCGGCATCCGGAACCCGAGCGACTTCAGTTCGACGCTGTCCATCGTCTCGACGGCAGACGGCCCTTACGATGACACCGAGTCCGACGACGGCCTACTGCACTACGCCTATCGCAAGGGCGACCCGTTTGGTGGGGACAATGTCAAGCTGCGCCACGCCCTCGAGACTGGCATGCCGCTCATCCTGTTCCGTAAGGAGGTGCCGAACTACCTCACGCCGATCGCGCCCGTGTACGTCGTGTACGACTACCCGGAGGAGCGCACCTTCCTCGTCGCGCTTGATGAGGCGTTCAGGTACATGGGCGACCTGCGGGACATCTCCGAGCCGCAGCGTGCTTACGCCCTGCGGCTTGCGAAGCAGCGGCTCCACCAGCCGGCATTCCGCACCCGGGTCCTACTCGCCTATGAGACTCGGTGCGCGATCTGTCAGCTGCGACATGGGTCACTCCTGGATGCGGCGCACATCGTCCCTGACGGTGAAGAGCTCGGCGCGCCGATCACTTCGAACGGGCTCGCGCTCTGCAAGTTACACCACGCAGCGTACGACCAGAACATGATGGGCGTGAGTCCCGACCTCAGAGTCGCGGTCAACCGTGATCTTCTGCACGAGGTTGATGGACCAATGCTGCGGCACGGAATTCAGGACATGGACGGCTTACGTTTGATCTCACCGAGGCGCAATTCAGATCGACCTGACCCTGATAGACTCCAATGGCGCTGGCACCAGTTCAACGCTCGCACTGGTTAGTCGTGCGTTTCCATTTGATCTCCGATATCGAAGTTTTTCGAGAAAATGCGCGATTCCTTTCAGAAGACTTCGGTTATCCAGTACAGTCTCGACTACAACGCTCATATACCCCTCGTCGGCCTAGTCCAGTTCCTGTGATGACCGTCGATCTATTCGAGGCTGAGGCGCCACTCGTCGCGATAGTGATCGCCAGCGAAGCATGGTGAGAATTGCCACCCCGCCTCCTGCCGCTGGCTGTGTCGAAAAACGAGGACTCTAGGAGCAGGTCGCGACCCCTCTGGTTTACGCGTCGAGCCGCAGGTCCGTATGCGCGCCAGCGGGTGCCGCGATTCATCACTCGCGGCCACCCGATCGTGGAACCCGCGGCGATCCGTCCAGCCACCAATGGATGACCGCCGTCCCGCGATCACGAGGTCGGCTCGGCTGGCGGTGTTGTCCGCGGCCTCGTTCCAGGCCATCGCTTGCGCCGAACCGTAGACCTCATATGGGCCCGAACGCTGGCTCCGGAGGATGGCGTGGTGTCAAGGTACCGAGCCACACTGCGCTGACCAGCACAGACGTAGTTCCGAGAACCAGAATCGGGGCTAGGTGGCACGGAGTCAGGTCGGAGCGCGATCCAGCGTGACACGCACCGTCGACGAGACTTGGTGAGGATCGTCAACCACCAACTGTCACGCAACGTGTGCGTGGACTCGCCAGGCAGCAGCCGACTATGCTGCGCGAGCGGTGAGACTCCACCTGGGTAGGACATGTGATCATAGCTTTCGACTCTGCGCGCATCCGAGACATGTGCGAGGATCCAAGTGTTGCCGACGCGCACCTCGGCGCCGAGACGGGCGAAGTGTTCCGCGCCCGCTTGGCAGACATGCGTGCGGCCGAGACCGTGGAGGACTTGCCGGTGGGACAGCCATCAATCGAAGGTGAGATGGGCCAGGACCTGCGACTCAGTCTTGGCGGAAGAGCACACCTCATAGTTCGAGCGAATCACACGCATCTCCCGCTCGACAGCGTCCAACGCATCGACTGGACCAGGGTGGCGTATATCCGCGTCATTGAGGTCGGGCTCGCATGAGGGCGGGACTTGCGCCACGGTGGGCCTCAGCGCCCGGCGAGACCATTCAATCCATCCTTCGTGAACGCCATCTGGGGATCGAGCACCTTGCGACAGCGCTCGAAATCTCACGGGGTGAAGCGCAAGATCTCCTCGTCGGCCGGGCAACGATCAATGCCGAGCGTGCCGGACTCCTAAGTCGCGCATTCGGTGGCTCCGCACGGTTCTGGTTAACCCGTGAAGCGGAGTATGCCGAGGACCGACTCCGCGTACTCGCGGCAGATTGGTCAACCAGGCTACCCATCACGAGCATGCGGAACCTTGGCTGGCTCCCAGCCACACGCCATTGGCAGGATCTGATTGATGAATGCCTAAAATTCTTCGATGTAAGCGACATCGAGGAATGGATGGCTTCCTATCCACAAGAGACGAAGTCTGCACACTATCGAATGTCGGCTACGCTTGCGAACGATGAGTACTCGACCCTAGTTTGGCTCCGCGCAGGAGATCGAGAGCTCCCAACGCGTGAGCCCCAAGCCCAGTTCGACTCAAACGCACTGCGCCGCAGCATTCCGGACCTAAGGAGACTGACCCGAATCGCCGATCCGGTCCGCTTTATCCCGGAACTTCAGCGCATTGCGAACCACGCTGGCTTGATTGTCCTCGTCGTGCCTTCACCCGACGGGTGTCGCGTCAGTGGGGCGACGAGGTGGCGTCAAGGCAAACCAATCATTCAGCTAAGTGCCAGGCACCTAAGCGACGACCACTTCTGGTTTACCCTTTTTCACGAAATAGGTCACGTTCTATGTCACGGCGATCATCAGGGGACATTCATCGACGTTGACATGAAGATCTCGGAGGATGATGACTCAGAGCGCGAAGCCGATCGGTTTGCTGAGTCAGTAATTCTTAGTGGAGCCGATGAACCTGAGTTGCTCAGACGAACCTCACGCGACATAATTCGTGCCGCCGCGCGTATCGGGATCTCCCCCGGGCTACTGGTGGGTCAGTTGCAGCACTACGGACACCTGAGCCACGATGAACTCAACAGTCTCAAGAGGCGATACCGCTGGGACGGTACCACCTTAACATCAAAGTGACACCGACCGTCACCCCGCGAAGAATACATACTTCATGGGACTCTTCTGCCAATTACACAGAGCGTCCTCAAGAACATCGAAAGTGACCGCCAACGCATCTTTAACTGCAAACAACCGCGTTTCAAGAAGTTGCACACGAACCCCGGCTGTCATTGCTCCCAGTAGCAGCAGTTTTGCCCCATTCTTCGGTCCGGTGGCACTACCGTCAAGGTGGCAGGAGTCGGGTTCGATATCGGCAAGACCGAGCTTGAATAGCATCGTGAGATAATCGAAGCGACCCACTCGCCCAAACCGCGATACTTGCGCCATAGACCTATACAACTCAGCGAACAGTTCACGTGGTGTCGGAGCGATGGAGTGCGATCGAGCAAAGAGGTCCCGATGAGTGCTGCCCACCCAGTCAACGTAGCTCAACATTGCCTGACCCGTTGCGGAAGCGGCGAGGCTCTCGTACTTTCTATGGTTACCAAATCGACCGCCCGCTGCGGTTAGCTGAACTCGGTGAGCGTCGAGCCAATGGAGGAGTTCCAAAGGTCGACCCGCGGCTTCGAGCCAGGTCCATTGACCTCCATAGCCGAGTCGATTGTAGAAGTCCCCGACGAGTTGCCATTCGGTGTGGCGATTTCGCGCAAAATGTGCTGACAGAAAAACTAGCCAGCAGGCCTCGTCATGATCTCCGGCTCGATCCATCAGGACAGCACCCCGCAGAGGGTCGAAGCCCCGTCCGCTTGACGTCAGAGCGGATGGATCGATTGGGCGAGTAGTTAGGAGACGTACGTACTCTACTCGACGCTCCGAGTCGATTAGTTGGGCTACCAACACCTCGCGCGCAGCGGTGCTTGCGAGGCCCGGAAGTAGACCACTGCGCGCCTCATACGAGTCAAGACGCCTGCGAAGGTCGGCAGCGCGGCTCTGGTCTCGCGGTCGGATTATGGGTCGGCTATGCGTATACATCCCCAATCTCCATTCCTATGCCCTCCATAACTCGTTTCGTCACACCGAAACTACTCTGTACGTTGTGGTTGAACCCAACGACACGTACGGCACGTCCCAAGTCGTAACCACCGATGTTGGTGATCGTACCGTCCCATCGAAAACCTTGTATCGACCTGCCTCCAACTCGTGGCAAGCTAAGGTGGCTCACTGCCGTGGCGGAAAGCGCGGAGTCCGTTGACGCGACAAACGCCTCGACCACTGAGCGACCGTTGAGAACTAGAACTTCCAATGAGGACAACGCTACGGACTCGGCCATTGCTTTCCTGCCTTCTGCAATGAGAGCACGCCGTTCTGGGTGCGGAAGATCTGACCATTTGACCATGGTCGCGAATGGGACAAGGTCCAGATGCGCTGCTGTGCCTTCACCGTAGTATGAGTGCCCACTCACGGCGAGTATCCTCTCCAGGACATCGAACCATCGACGATATGGATTTGCCCGGAAGTACCCTTCATAGGCTCGCGCGAGCGCGCGAACAGTCTGCCCGTTGGCCTCTTTCCATTCCGATAGTTGAAGGGAGTCGAGCGTCTCAAGTCGACGGTCTGATTCAGCAAGAGGCTGGCCCAGCGTGTTCACGAACTCAAGGTTGCTCGGATTGATCCCAACTGTGGCAACTCGAGCAGAGGCGATCTTGCCGAAGTATGGTACTGGCGACGCCCATCTCACGACCTGGGACGGAACCGAGTAGCGCGCAAGTTGCTCGGTCAATCCTGCGATAGTCCCTAGCACTACAGGCTTCCTCTCGTTTTTTTGCGCCTAAGCAGCTCGTTTATCGGTTGAAGGTTGATCTCGGCTTCCATCTTGGACGACTCGGTGTCCTTGCCCAGCTTGCGAAGCTGATGTGCAAGGAGGATTCGGCCGAGGTCGGCCCAGTACGGATCATCCGGAAGGGTCGTCTGCGCTAGGGTTGTCGATGTACTAGCGCAGAGAGCGACGTTCACTAGCTGTTCCGCCCCTTCCCAAGGCCTGCCCGGCGGCATTTCGTCCATTGGAATGGTCGTTGCTTGGAGTCCCTCATCGACGAACTTGCTCGCTTGTTCACGGTCGCCATCGTAGAGATGCAGGCTACCCACGAAGTGAGTGTATGTTCCAATGTCGATATCGAGGTCCCGCGCGACCATTTCCTGGATCATCGTGAACGCGAAGATGTCGTGCATCATGCCCATCCACGCGTCATTCGATCTCATCGACACAATCGAGTGAAGCTTGTTATCGCGCACCAGGAACTGAATCGTGTTGGTACAGGGGATGTCGCTATGGTAGGGACCGTACATGTCGGTTCTATCTAGGACCTGGAGCACAACGCGGCGCGACGTGGGCTTTTCGCGTAGTGCGTCGATTGCGTTCCGCACCTGATTGTTTGCGTTCTCTCCGAAGATGCGCGGACCGTACCCGCCATGCACAAGGCCATCTGCTTCAACGTACTCGCTGTACTTTGGAATATACGGTGTGATTATGTCTCCGCGATTGCTTCCGCTCAGGTACCAACATAACTCGGCTAGTGGCGTAACGTATCTGTAGCGTGACTCCGATCGAGAGATTCGATTTCGAGGTTGCTGCAAGATAAGCGATGCGCCGATAGTCTCGAGTGAACTGCCTTTTGTGTTCTCTACCGGCATGCCGAATCTCAGTAAATATGCGTAGGTTGCGTTGAGAAGGTCGTCAAGGGTCTCGGCTTCACAGTGCATGTTCACGGCGAACGGGGCCCCTTGGGATGCGGTGTACCTGCGGCGTGACGATTCGGGAGGAGTCTAGGCTCACATGGAGACTGAGTGTGGGACCTATGAAGTTCGGGTCCAGTCAGGCCCCTCCCGGGACGCACGGGCCGTGCCCCTGGAGATGCGCTCGGGTTGCGCGCTCGCGCCACCGGGAGAGGCGACGTCGCTATGGACTCCACCCGATCGAGGGTGTGTTGTTCGTGCGTCTTGGCTTCGCCGGATTGCTCGAGTGAACGCTACGACGCACTGGGGTGCCGCCCAGGTCAGCCATGGGCATACACGCAGGAGGGCTTCCGGCGCTCGCAGAAGTGTCACCCCGGGAGATTGATCCTTCCACGGTGTACGAACCCCAGTGCCGTCCGATGTTCTACAACGGGCGAGCGTGCGGTAACCTCCGGCACCGGTCTTCGAGCGTGCGACGTTGGGTCCGGGTGAGTACAAGCGAGGGTTGGTCGATCGGTGTTGGCGGTCTTGCGGCTGGAGTGTCACCAGAGATCGATGTGCGACAGCCGTTCGCTCCTTCTGGGACGGTGGCGGAAGGTCCACGACTACCGAAGCGGTCGCCTCCGGGCGAGCCGTGCAGGTCGAGCTGCCACATCACGGGCACGGCCGTGGAGCCGTGACTCAGCGTCCCGAACGGGCCCGATCAGGAGGAGTCGCGGTGCCTCGGTCGCCCCACCAACCTGGGGCCTTGGCTCCTCGGGAGAGCGCTGTGTGCCGAGAGCGAGCGCAGTGCACACGCGCTCAAGTTTCGGCGTAGTTCCGCCGATCAGATTAAGGTGAGGGGTGGCAGAGGGACCGATAGCAGCGGCCCGGCGCTGGCAGTTGTCGGGTGGTACGCCGACCCCGTGCAAGCAGGCCAGCTGCGGTACTGGGACGGTGCGGCGTGGACGCATCACACTGCGCCGATCGGGATGTCGCCCCCGCCGACTACCCCGGCACCCGCACCGCAGCAGGTAGCGCCTTTCCCGTCGCCGAGTGAGCCGAAGGCGCCGGCGCTGACGATCGGGGATCGCGGCGTCTCGCGCGCCAGCCTCGGCTGGATGGGTGCGCTGGGGCTGCTGGCGATCCTCATGGGTGCGTCGTCGGGCATCGGCGGCGTGCTGATGGGCCTGAGCTTCGTGGTGATCGGCGCGGGAGCGTGGGCCGCGCTCACCGGGCGCACCTGGGTGGGCAGGGTCGGGCGCAAGGCCGGCGGCGTGATGGCTGGGGTGGGCTTCGGCCTCCTGCTGACCGGCGCCGTGGTCGGCGCGGCGACAGCGCCGGTGCCCACCGAGGCACGGGAAGAGCCGACCATCACCGCGACACCCGTAGCCAGTCCGAAGGAGACGACCAGCCCGGCGCCCGTCGTCGTCGTCGAGGCTGAGGTCAGCCCCAGCCCTTCGCCGTCGTCGTCCCCGAGTCCCTCCCCCACGCCCACGACGCCCGAGCCCGTGGAACCTGCGGTGGTCGAGAGCGAGCCGACGACGGCGCTCGCCGCGCTCGCCCTGCTCGAGGTCCGCCCCCGCGACCCCAAGACGGGGTACGACCGCGACTTGTTCGGCTACCGCGCGGTGGACCTGGACCGCAACGGCTGCGACACCCGCAACGACATCCTCGGGCGCGACCTCCACGACATCGTCTTCAAGCCCGGCACGCGCGACTGCGTGGTGTTGAGCGGTGTGCTGTTCGACCCCTACACCGCCAACGCCATCGTGTTCGAGCGCGGGGAGGGCGGGAACCTCGTGCAGGTCGACCACGTGGTCGCGATGAGCGACGCGTGGCAGAAGGGCGCCCAGCACCTCGACGAGGACGCCCTGCACGGACTCGGCAACGACCCGCTCAACCTCCTCGCGGTCTACGCCAAGGCCAACAGTCAGAAGGGTGACGGCGACGCCGCGACGTGGCTGCCGAGCAACAAGGCGTTCCGCTGTGCGTACGTCGCGCGGCAGGTGGCCGTGAAGCACGCCTACGGGCTGTGGGTGGTGCAGCCTGAGAAGGACGCGATCGAGCGGATCCTGGGTGCGTGCCCTGACGAGCCGTTGCCCACGGCGTCGACGGTGCCGGACGTGCCGACGCCGTCGGAGACGATCGCGCCAGAGCCCAAGCCAGAACCGACGCCGACGCCGGAGCCCACTCCGACTCCCACCCCCACGCCCGAGTACGTGTACTACAAGAACTGCACCGAGGCCCGCGCGGCTGGCGTGACGCCGATCTACCGAGGTGAACCCGGCTATGCGAAGCACCTGGACCGGGACGGCGACGGGGTGGCGTGCGAGTAGGCGTCTAGAGGCGGGCTGTTCCCGAAGACGGCACGCGCGCAGACCGGCGAAGATAGGTCGATGAGCATTCGGGCGCGGTGGGTCGTGGGCGTGGCGCTCGGCGTCGTGCTCGTGGGGGTCGCTGTGCTCGTCGGCGTCGCGCTCGCGGGCCGCGATGACCCCGCTGCTGCGTCCGCGGCCAGCCCGACTCCCCCGACTGGCACCTCGTCACCCGGCTCTCCAGACGATCCCGCCACCGAGCCCACGGCCGAGGACGCGAGCGCCGCCCCGGACGGCGCGACCGCCTGCACGGTCGACTACGTGGTCCGCGACTCGTGGGCCGACGGGTTCACGGTCGACGTCACCGTGCGCAACCACGCCGAGTCGCTCGACGGCTGGGAGCTCGCGTGGTGGTTCGAGGGCGACGAGCGGATCGAGAACATCTGGAACGCCGTGCTCGTGCAGCCCGCCGACGGCGAGACCGGGCGGCAGGTGCTGGTCCGCGACGCCGGGTACAACGCGACGGTTCCGCGCGGCGGATCGGTCGAGCTCGGCTTCGTGGGCTCCGGGCAGCCGGCAGTCCGGCCCGCCTCCTTCGAGTTCGGCGGTCGGGCGTGCGGCAGTGCGTCCGGTGCTCCGCCGTCGGCCCCAGAGACCTTGCCCGACGGCGAACCCCCGGGTGACCGCGCCCCGAACACCGCGAGCGCCCTCTACCTCGACCCGACCACGCGCGCGACGACGGCTGCCGCGGCTGCGACCGGCGAGGAGCGCGACCTGCTCGAGAAGATCGCGGGCACGCCGCAGGCGTTCTGGGTGACGGGCGCCGACGCCACGGCAGCCGCCGCAGCGGTGCGCGACTACGCCACGAGGGCCCACGGGGACGGCACCCTCGGGGTGCTCGTCGTCTACGCCGTGCCCGGGCGGGACTGCGGCCAGCACTCCAGCGGAGGGGTCGGTGAGTCCGCCTACGCGCGGTGGATCGATGCGGTGGCGGGCGCCGTCGTCGGCGAACCGTGGGTCGTCCTCGAACCGGACGCGCTCCCCATGCTCGGCGACTGCGAAGGTCAGGGCGACCGGGTCGGCTACCTGGGGTACGCGGCGGAGGCCCTCACCGCGGCGGGCGCGCGCGTCTACGTCGACGTGGGTCACTCGGGTTGGCTTTCCGCCGAGGAAGCCGCCCGCCGCCTCGAGCTCGTGGGCCTCGACCACGCCGTCGGCTTCGCCCTCAACGTGTCCAACTATCAGTCCACCGACGACTCCGCGGCCTACGGCGAACGCGTCTCCGCACTCACGGGCGGCGCCCGCTACGTCATCGACACCTCCCGCAACGGCAACGGTTCCGACGGGCAGTGGTGCAACCCGCGCGGTCGAGCCCTCGGGGAGCGTCCGAGGCTCGTCGACGACGCCACGCACCTCGACGCCCTGCTGTGGGTCAAGCTGCCCGGGGAGTCCGACGGCGTGTGCAACGGCGGGCCGGCCGCGGGGGAGTGGTTCGGTGAGATCGCGCTCGAGCTCGCCCGGAACGCTGATTGGTGACCGCAGCGCGCCGGTGTGGCCACCGCCCGCCGCCCGCGCGGATGAGGGTGAAGCCTTTGGTCCCTGTGAGGGAACCAAGGCTTCAGCGTGATGCTGCGCGGGTCAGGCGCTTGTACTCGCCGCTCGCCAGCTTCGCGTCGCACGTGTGCAGCGGTGCGTCGAGGGCCTCGGCGAGGGCGAGGTATGCCGCGTCGTAGCTCGTGTACTGGTGCCGCAGCTCGCAGACCGCGTCATGGCTCCGACAGCTCAGCTTGGTGTCCGCGTCCGCCCGAGTCGGGGCGTCGACCTCGTCTGCTGCCCGCCGTCGGACACGCTAGAGGCGCGCGTCCAACGCCTGGAGGTGCGCGGGCTTCGGTGGGACCACGTGCTCGGCATACTCCGGGTGCTTGGGCAGCCAGGCTGCGACGTACGGGCACACGGGGACGACGGCGTGCCCCGCAGCGATCGCGTCCTCGACGGCGAACCGCACCAGCACCGATGCGAGGCCCTGGCCCTTGTAGGCCGGTGAGACGACCGTGTGGTAGAGGATCCGCTCCGTGGGGCCGGCGCCCTCGACGTCGAGATAGCGCTCCTCGCCGATCTCCTTTGCACCGGCGCCGTTCTCGCCGCGGTCGAGGAGTACGTAGCGCGACTGCTCCGGCTGGTGCAAGGGCTCGAACCGGGTGGGGCTCATGGTGGTCTCTCCTCAGTGGTGGCGCCAGAGGTAGCGGCTCCTTGCACCATAACCGGTGGCGTCAGGCGACGGTGAAGCCCGCGCGCAGCAAGTCCTGGTCGCGGGACGACGGGCCCACCTGGAGCTCGAAGTCACCGGCCTCGACGACGCGCTCGCCCGCCGCGTTCACGAACGTGCACGCGGACGCGGGCAGCTCGAGGTCGACGGTCACGAACTCGCCCGGCGCGATCTCGACCTGGGTGTAGGTCTTGAGCTCACGGTCCGCCCACGACGCCGAGGTGACGAGGTCGCTGACGTAGACCTGGACGGTCTCGAGCACCGGGCGCTCGCCCGTGTTCGTGACGGTCACGCGCGCCCGGACGACGTCGGACGCGGTCACGGCCGGGGTCTCCACCACGAGGTCGGTGTACTCGACGGTCGTGTAGGACAGGCCGAAGCCGAAGGCGAACGCCGGCTCCTGGGTGAGGTCGGCGTACCGATCACCGTGCTGGCCACGCACCTGGTTGTAGTAGGTGGGCTGCTGGCCCACGTGGCGCGCGAACGAGATCGGCAGCCGACCCGCGGGCTCGATCTGGCCGAGCAGCAGCTCGGCGAGCGCACGCCCGCCCGTCATGCCGGGGTTGGCCGCCCAGACGATCGCGGCCGCGTTCATCGCCGAGGCCGGGAGCACGAGCGGCTTCGACGCGAGCAGCACCACCACGAGGGGCTTGCCGGTCGCGGCGAGGGCGTCGAGCAGCGCGATCTGCCCGCCGATGAGGTCGAGCGTCGCGGTCGACTTCCCTTCACCGACCAGCTCGATCACGTCACCGACCACCGCCACGACCACGTCGGAGGCCTCCGCCGCAGCCACGGCCTCGGCGAGCTGCGCGTCGTCGACCGGTGTGGGCACCACGCGAGGGGGACGCGGCTGTCCGTCCGGGAAGAACGGCCCGGCCGGGTCGGGCTCGAGCGTCAGGATGTCCGCACCCCGCGCGTGGGTGACCTCCCAGCCGGCCGGGACCTGCTCGCGCAAGCCGTCGAGGACGGTGGTGGTCATGTGGCGCGGGTGCCCGTCGGGCAGCCAGTTCACCTGCCCGGACGTCCCGGCCCAGTCGCCGAGCTGGTTCTCCGCGTCGTCGGCGAGAGGGCCGACGACGGCGACCTTCTTCGGTCCGTCGGCCGCGAGGGGAAGCAGTCCGTCGTTCCGGAGCAGGACGAGCGAGCGACGGGCGACCTCGAGGTTGAGGTCCTGGTGCGACCCGACAACCTGGGCGATCCGTTCCTGCGAGGGCCGACGGCGGTCCTCGAACAGCCCCAGCTCGAACTTGAGCGTCAGGATGCGCGAGACGGCGCCGTCCAGGTCTGACTCCTCGATCAACCCCTGCTCGATGGCGGCCAGGGCGCCCTCGAAGAACCGCGGGGTGGTCATGACCATGTCGTTGCCGGCCTTCACGGCGGCCGCGGCGGCGTGGGCGTAGTCGGGCTGGACCTTCTGCTCCCAGACCATGCGACCGACGTTGTCCCAGTCGGTGATGAGCATGCCGGTGTAGCCCCACTCGCCGCGCAGCACGTCGGTCAGCAGCCAGTCGTTGATCGTGATCGGTACGCCGTCGGTGGTCTGGTAGCCGAGCATGAACGTGCGGCAGCCCTCGCGAGCGACGCGCTCGAACGGGGGCAGGAACCACGAGCGCATCTTGCGGCGCGACACGTCCGCCTCCGACGCATCGCGCCCGCCCTGCGTCTCGGAGTACGCCGCGAAGTGCTTGGCCGTCGCGAGGATCGCGGTGGTGTCCGTCAGCCCCTCGCCCTGGTAGCCGCGCACCGCGGCCGAGGCGAGCTCGCCGATGAGGAACGGGTCCTCGCCGAAGGTCTCGTTGACGCGCCCCCAGCGCAGGTCGCGGGCGATGCACAGCACCGGCGAGAAGGTCCAGTGGATGCCTGTCGCGGACGCCTCGACCGCCGTGGCGCGGCTCATGCGCTCGATCAGCTCGGCCGACCACGAGGCCGCCATGCCGAGCTGGGTCGGGAAGATCGTGGCGCCCTCGAAGAACGAGTGGCCGTGGATCGCGTCCTCACCCACGAGCAGCGGGATCTGCAGGCGCGTCCGGTCGGTCAGCTCCTGCGCGTCGATGACCCGCTGGGGGGAGGTGTGCAGGATCGAGCCCACGTGCTTGCGCAGCACATGGTCCGCGAGATCGTCACGGGCGTCGAGCTGCATCATCTGACCCACCTTCTCCTCCCGCGTCATCCGCGACAGGAGGTCCGCCACCCGCTCGGCGACGGGCAGGGAAGGGTCAAGGTACGTCTGGTCGCTCATACTCGCCCTTCGTGGCGGTGGTGGTGGTGGCCGCGGTGGAGCCGGCGCCGGGGACGGCGCGGACCTCGGTCACGGCCGAGTTGGTCTTCATGCCTCGCTTGCGCAGGTCACGGGCCCGCTCTCCCGCCGAGCGCAGCCGCGGGTTGACGTACTCGTCGATGCCGAAGTTGATGAGCGACAGGGCGACACCGAGCAGCGCGATGGCCAGGCCCGCGGGGACGAACCACCACCACAGGTTCGGGAAGGCGCCGTTCGCCTGGGCCCAGAACAGAATGGTGCCCCAGTTGAGGTTGGTGATGGGGATGATGCCGATGAACGCGAGCGTCGTCAGCCCGAGGATCGCGGCGGTGACGGTGCCGACGAACGACGAGGCGATGATCGCCATGAGGTTCGGCAGCATCTCCACCGTGATGATCCGCCACAGCGGCTCACCGTTCGCCCGCGCGGCCTGGACGAAGTCCCGGTTGCGCAGCGACATCGTCTGGGCGCGCAGCACGCGCCCGCCCCACGCCCAGCCGGTGAGGGCGAGCACCCCGGCGACGAGGAACAGCGACGGGTTCTCCTGACCGGTGGTGATGATGATCATGAGCGGCAGGCCGGGGATCACGAGGAACACGTTGGTCAGCGCCGAGAGCGACTCCGACCGCCAGCCCGACATGTAGCCGGCGGTGACGCCGATGGCGATGGCGATGATCGTCGCGATGATGCCGGCCGCGAAGCCGACGACGAGCACGCCGCGGGTGCCGTAGACGATCTGGGCGAACACGTCCTCGCCCATGTGGGTGGTGCCGAGCCAGAACCGGGCCGACGGCGGCTGACGCAGCGCGTCCAGGTTCTTCTCGAGCGGACCGTACCGGGTGATGAACGGCGCGAAGATCGCCGCGAGCGTGAAGACACCGAGGATGGCCAGACCGGTGACGGACTTGGCGTTGCGGAACATCGCGAACGCGTTGCCCATGCCGCGCTTCGTCGACGTCGGGACCTCGACGGGCTGGGCCTCGGGGGCGGTGGACATGGTGGCGGTCATGGCTCAGGCCTCCGTCTGTCGCGTGCGCGGGTCGAGGACGGCGTACGCGACGTCGGCCAGGATGTTGGCGACGAGCACCGTCAGGGTGATGACCAGGAACAGCCCCTGCATGAGCGGGAAGTCCTTGGCCGCGGTCGCGTCCAGCAGCAGCTTGCCGACGCCGGGATAGGAGAACACGAGCTCCATGACGAGCGTGCCGCCCACGATGAAGCCGAGCGCGAGGGCGAACGACTGGATCTGCGGCAGCACCGCGTTGCGGGCCGCGTACATCGTGAGCACCCGGCGGGGCGAGAGGCCCTTGGCCTGCGCGACGGTCACGTAGTCCTCGTCGAGGACGGTCACCATCATGTTGCGCATGCCGAGGATCCAGCCGCCGAGCGAGGCGATGACGATCGTGAGCGCCGGCAGCGTGCCGTGCCGGATCACCTCGAGCATGAAGTTCACGTCCCAGGCGGGGACGGTGCCACGACCGTAGGCGTGCGACGCCGGGAACCAGCCGAGGTTGGTGGCGAACACCGCGATCGCGATGAGTCCCATCCAGAAGTACGGGACGGTCGAGAAGAACGTGGTGATCGGCACGAGCACGTCGAGGCGTGAGCCGCGGCGCCACCCGATGATCGAGCCGAGCGACGTGCCGATGACGAAGCTCAGGATCGTCGCCACGCCGACCAGGCCGATGGTCCAGGGCAGTGCGGACGCGATGACGTCGGTCACCGGGGCCAGCCCGCGCGAGATCGACCGGCCCAGGTCGCCCGAGAGCATCAGGCCCCAGTAGTCGATGTACTGCTGGAACAGCGACCGGTCCTGGTTGAGACCGAAGAGGATGCGCAGCGACTCGGCGACCTCGGGGCTCGTGCCCTGGTTGCGGGCCAGGTAGGCCGAGATCGGGTCGCCCTTGAGGAAGCGCGGCAGGAAGAAGTTGATGGTGATGGCCGCCCACGCCGTGAACAGGTAGAAGGCGATGCGACGAGCGAGGAAGCGCAGCGTGTTCATGACGGGTCCCCCTCGGTGCCGCTGGAGGCGAAGTGCTTGTCGGGGTCCGGGGACGCCGCGAGCAGCGCCCGGGTGTACTCGTGCTGCGGGTTGAGGATCACGTCGTCGGACGGGCCGCGCTCGACCACCACGCCGCGGTGCAGCACCATGATGTCGTCCGAGAAGTGCCGGGCCGTGGCCAGGTCGTGCGTGATGTACAGCACGCCCAGGTTCTGCGAACGCTGCAGGTCGGCGAGCAGGTTGAGCACCCCGAGGCGGATCGAGACGTCGAGCATCGAGACGGGCTCGTCGGCCACGAGCAGCGACGGTCGCGACGCGATCGCGCGCGCGATGGCCACGCGCTGCCGCTGACCGCCCGACAGCTCGTGCGGGCGCCGGTCGATCGTCGCCCTGGGTTCCAGGCGGACGACGGAGAGCAGGCGGTTCACCTCGGCCTCGACCTCGTCCTTGGGCACGATCTTGTCGAGCAGCAGCGGGCGCTCGAGGTGGTGACGGATCGTGTGATAGGGGTTAAGGGACGCGAACGGGTCCTGGAACACCATCCGCACCTGCTGCCGGTACCTGCGCAGCGCCTTGCCGCGACGGGGGATCGGGGTGCCGTCGAGCAGCACCTGTCCCGACGTCTCCCGCTCGAGCTGCGTGATGATCTTGGCGATCGTCGACTTGCCCGAGCCTGACTGACCCACGAGCGCGACGGTGCGCCCCGAGGTGACCGTCACGTCGACATTGTCGAGCGCGAGCATCGTCCCGCTGCCGCGGACGTGGTACTTCTTCGTGACGCCCTTGAGCTCGAGCGTGCTCATGCCGCACCTCCGCCGTGCCGCAGGAACCCGCCGCGCTCACCCGTGAGGCTCGGGAAGGACTCGAGCAGCTTCTTCGTGTACTCGTGCTGCGCGTGGTGATAGATGTCGTAGGCCGTGTTCAGCTCGACGATCCGGCCGGCGTTCATGACGGCGATGCGGTCGGAGATCTCGAGCAGCAGCGGCAGGTCGTGCGTGATGAAGACGACCGAGAAGCCGAACTCCTTGCGCAGGTCGGAGATCTGCAGCAGGATCTCGCGCTGCACCAGCACGTCGAGCGCCGTCGTCGGCTCGTCCATGACCATGAGCTGCGGACGCAGGGCGAGGGCCATCGCGATCATGACGCGCTGACGCATGCCGCCCGAGAGCTCGTGCGGGTAGGACTTCAGGCGGTCGCGGCCCACGCCCACGATGTCGAGCTGCTCGGCGCACTTCTCCGTGCGCTCCTCGCGGCCCATCTGCGGGCGGTGGGTCTCGTAGATGTCGGCGAGCTGCCGGCCGATCGTCATGACGGGGTTCAGCGCGTTCATCGCGCCCTGGAACACCATCGAGATCTTGTCCCAGCGGAAGCGCTGGAGCGACCGCTCGTCGAGGCCGAGCAGGTCGATGTCGGTGCCGGACTCGTCGTGGAAGATCGCCGAGCCGGAGGTGATGACGGCCGGCGGCTTGAGCAGCCGCTGGATGCCGTAGGCCAAGGTCGTCTTGCCCGAGCCGGACTCGCCGGCAAGGCCGAGGATCTCGCCCCGCTTCAGCTCCAGGGTCACGTCCAGGACCGCCTCCACGGGCGGATCGACGTCGTACACCACGCTGAAGTCGGAGACCGTGAGCACGGTGTCGGTGGCCACTGGCTGCTCCGTTCGTGTGAGGGAAGTGGACGTCACGCGAGGCCGGGGCATCCGGATGCCCCGGCCTCGCGTCACAGTGGTTCCGCCGTCAGGCGGGCCCGGGTGAGGCTCAGCCGACGGGCTCGAGCCTCGTCAGGACCAGCGCGGCGGTCGGCTGCGTCGGGTCCGCGTTGATGAACATGTCGTCGTCGGACGGCCAGCCCTCGTAGTGGCGCGTGTTGAACTGCGTGATGAAGGGACGGCTCGCGAGCGGCATGATCGGCACCTGCTCCACGAAGATGCGCTGCGCCTCGTGCAGCGCCGCGTTGCGCTCGTCGTCCGACGTCGCGTTGGCGAAGGCGTCGAGCGCGGCCGTGGCCTCGGGGGAGTCGAAGCGACCGAAGTTCCAGTCGGCGGGCTCGCCCATGGGCTGGAGCCAGCGACCGTCCATCGCGTTGGAGTACACCGAGTACGGGGTCATGCCCGAGTCGGTCCAGTGCAGGATCGCGTCGAACTCGCCGTTGGAGCGCGCGGCCCACCAGGTGTCGACGTCCGGGGTGGTGACGGTGGCGTCGACACCGAGCGCGCCGACGGAGTCCGCGATGAGGGAGATGCCCGTGACGTAGTCCGTCCAGCCCTGCGGGACCTGGATCGTGAAGGTGACGGGCTGGCCGTCCGGGTCGATCAGGGTGGTGCCCTCCCAGGTGTAGCCGGCCTCCTCGAGAACCGCGCGTGCGCCGTCGACGTCGACCTCGAAGGTGACGTCCGCGAACTCGGGGCTGATGAACTCGTCACCGGCGGGGGTCGGCAGCCCGGTCACCGAGAAGATCTCGGGGACGGCACCCTCACGGGCGATCTGCTGGTACTGGTGACGGTCGACGACCATGTTCACGGCCTGGCGGAACGCGACGTCCGAGAACGCGCCCTCCTGCGTGTTGACGAACATCGCGTCGAAGGACAGCGAGGCCGGGGCCCAGAAGATGTTGTTCTCCGGGTCGTGGTCCAGGTAGGCCGACTCCATGTTCGGGATCCATGCCTGCGCCCAGTCCGCGTCGCCGTTGGCGAGAGCGGTGGCGAGGGCGGTGCCGTCGTTGTACGAGACGTAGTAGAGCGTCGGGACGGCGAGGTCGCCACCCCAGTAGTCGTCGCGTGCGTCCAGCTGGACCGACTGCGTCGTGAACGACGTCAGCGTGTAGGGACCGGTGCCGGGCAGCTCGAGCATCGGGTCCGTCGTGAGGTCCTCGAGACCCTCGACGTAGTGCTTCGGCATGACCTGGCGGTGGAAGACGTGGTCCTGCTTGACGAAGATCGACTCCGAGAACGTCAGGGTGACCTGGTCGCCGTCCTGGGAGACGCCCGTGAGGGGCAGGGCCTGCGTGTTGAGTGCCGGGTAGTCCAGCACGAGCTGCCACGTGAAGGCGATGTCGTCGGCCGAGAAGGCCTCGCCGTCGGACCACGTGACGCCGTCGCGCGCTGTGACCGTGAGCTCGGTGTACGCGTCGTTCCACGTCCACTCCGAGGCGAGCCACGGACGGATCTCGTCCGAGGGGCGGATCATGTTGACCATCGCCAGGGGCTCGAGGATCGCGTTGGCGTATCCCAGCCGCATGGCCGACGAGTCGCCGACCCACGGGTTGTTGTTCTGGACGGTGATCGCGCCGTCGGGCTTGGCGATCGTGAGCGGGGCGCTGCCCGTGGCGCTGCCGCCGCCGCCTCCGGTACAGGCCGAAAGCGCCAGAAGGCTGATGGCTGCTGCGGCCACCGCGGTGGTGAATCTCTTCCTCATGACCTAGCTCCTCGTCGAGTGGTTGAGCGCGAACCCGGGGGTGCTGGACGCACCGGGCCAGGAAGGCTGATTCGGATACTACCCGATGTTGGCCTGACCGGTAAAACCAGATGTGATGATGATCTTGAGGTGTGCCCCCGGATCGCGCAGCGGTTCGAAGGCGCCCTCGATCGCTTCGCTCAGGGGGACGACGTTGGACACGATCCCCGCGGGATCGACCAGGCCCGACGTCAACGCGTCGAGGGCCTCCGCGAAGTCAGCGAGCGTGTGGGAGAGGACGCCCTGGACCGTCAGCTCCCGCGCGATCAGGTCCCACGGCGTGACGTCGATGGCCGACGTCGAGACACCGAGCACTGCGACCCTGCCGCCGGACCGCGCGATGTCGGCGGAGGTACGGACCGCGCCGTCGAACCCGGCGCACTCCAGGACGACGTCGAAGCCGGCGCCGTCGGGGGTGGCTGCCACGGCCTCCGCCAGCGCGTCGGGGTGCACCGCGGTGATCCCCGAGCGCTCCGCGACCTCGCGGCGTGCGGCCATGGGCTCGATGAGCGTGACGTCCGTGCCGCGCGCCCGGGCCAGCCGCGCGACGAGCTGCCCGACCGCCCCGCCGCCGAGCACGGCAACGCGCTCACCTGCGGTGACGCTCGTCCGGCGCAGTGCGCGCACGCCGACGGCGAGCGGCTCGGCCAGGACGGCCACCTCTGCCGGGACGTCGCCTGCGATCTCGAGGCAGGTCGCGCCGGGGACGCTGACGTACTCGGCGAGGCCGCCGTCGTCGTGCAGCCCGAGGGACGCGAGCTGGGCGCACTGCTGCGTCTCACCGGACTGGCACCGCGCGCAGCGGCCGCACGACGTGTTGACCTCGACGGCGACCCGCTGCCCGGGCTGCCACCCGCTCTCGGCGCCGGCCGCGACGACGGTGCCGCAGAACTCGTGCCCGAGCACGAGCGGCGCGCTCGCCCCGGTCAGCGGGTGCGGCGTCACGGCGACGTTGATCGGGCCGTGCTGCCACTCCTCGATGTCGGTGCCGCAGATGCCCGCTGCCTCGACCTGGACGACCACCCGGTCGGGTGCCGGGGCAGCAGGTCGCGCGACACGTTCCAGGCGTATGTCGCCTCGGGCGTGCCAGCGGACGGCCAGCATCGTGGCCCCGTCGGTCCTCGAGTCGCTCATGTTCCCTCTCATTCATCGTGCCCCGACCACGGGCTGGTCGCAATCGGTCAGACCGGTCACCGGATCCGCTAGAGTCCCGCCATGGTCATGCCCACTCCGGCGCCGGCACGAGATCTGTCGATCCCGCGCTCGCTCACCGTCTCGACCCAGGCGCCGCCGTCGGCGGACGCCCTCGTGGAGATCCTCGAGCGCTCGATCGCCACGGGCGAGCTCCCGCCCGGCTCCAAGCTCCCCTCGGAGCGCGAGCTGTCGGTGCAGTGCGGCGTCTCGCGGCCCGTCGTCCGCGAGGCGCTGCGCAGCCTGCAGGAGCGCGGCGACATCGAGATCCGCCCGAGCCGCGGCGCGTACGTGCGGGCGGTCCGCCCGGGCGACGTCGCCGGCCGGTTCGAGTCGTTCGCACGCCAGCGTGGCGCCACCGTGCGCGACCTGGTGCAGGTGCGACGCTCGCTCGAGAGCACGGCCGCACGCCTCGCCGCGATGCACGCGACGCCGGAGCAGCGCGACCAGCTCCTCGCGATCGTCGAGGCGATGGACTCGACCACGGACCCGTTCGAGCACGCCCGCTTCGACATCGCCTTCCACACCCTGCTCGCGCAGGCCTCCGGCAACCCGGTCGTCGAGATCATGTTCGGCTCGATCGCCCCGCTGGCCTTCGAGCAGATGCTGCGCTCGATGACCGACCCGGGCGTCGGCGCCGCCGGCAACCCGCTGCACCGCGTCGTGGCCGAGGCGGTCGTGCGCGGCGACGGCGAGGGCGCGGCCTCGGCGATGAACACCCACATCTCGCTGGCCGAGCAGATGTTCGGGCACGACGTGGACCGACCGCTCGCGGACATCGCCGAGAGCGCGATCCGCGCGCTCGGCGAGTCGAGCAGCCTCGAGGAAGTCATCGAGTCGGCGCTCGCCTCGCTCGTGCGGTGACCGTCACCAGTCGTGCAAGGTGCCGTCGAGCAGACGGTTGACCGGCAGGTACGCCGGGGCGTACGGGTACTGCGCCGCCTTCTCGACGTCGACGTCGACACCCAGGCCGGGCGTCTCGGCGACGTAGAGGTTGCCGTCGCGGAACACGTGGTCCGACGTGAAGACCTCGTTCGAGAGCTCCGGGTACCCCATGAACTCCTGGATGCCGAAGTTGTGCACGGCCTTGTCGAGGTGCAGCGCGGCGGCGAACCCGACGGGCGAGATGTCCGAGGGGCCGTGGATCGCGAGCTTGATCTGGTACATCGCCGCGTAGTCGGCGATGCGGCGCATCGGCGTGATGCCGCCCGCGTGGGTCACGGCGGAGCGCACGTAGTCGATGAGCTGGCGCGAGATGAGCGTCTGGTAGTCGTAGATCGTGTTGAAGACCTCGCCGAGCGCGAGCGGCGTCACGGTGTGCTGGCGGATGAGGGTGAACGCCTCCTGGTTCTCCGCCGGCGTCGCGTCCTCGAGCCAGAAGGGCGAGAACGGTTCGAGCGAGCGTCCGAGCTTCGCCGCCTGGATGGGTGTGAGGCGGTGGTGGGCGTCGTGCAGCAGGTGCAGCTCGGGGCCGAACTTGTCCCGCACCGCGGCGAACGCCTCGGGGATGTGCCGCAGGTACATCGCGGTGTCCCACTCCTCCTCGGCGGGCAGGGGGTCGCAGGAGGCCGGCTCGTACGCGGCGACCGGGCCGTCGGTCGCGGCGTTGACGCCGTACACCTTGGCCAGCCCCGGCACGCCGGACTGGAGACGCACGTGGGAGAAGCCGCGGTCCACCTGGTCCTGCACCGAGTCGAGCAGGTCCTGGGTCGTGGCCCCGAACGCGTGAGCGTACGTCCGCAGCCCGTCGCGGCTCGCGCCGCCGAGGAGCTGGTAGAGGGGCATGCCGGCGAGCTTGGCCTTGATGTCCCACAGCGCCATGTCGACGGCGGCGACGGCGGCCATGGTCACGGGCCCGCGGCGCCAGTACACGCCGCGGTACAGGTACTGCCACGTGTCCTCGATCGCGTGCGCGTCGCGGCCGATGAGCAGCGGGACCACGTGATCCTGGAGGTAGGACACGACGGCGAGCTCACGGCCGTTGAGGGTCGCGTCACCCCAGCCGACGATCCCGGAGTCGGTGACGATCCGCAGCGTCACGTAGTTGCGCCCGGGGCTCGACACCACGACGTCGGCAGAGTCAATCCTCATCGATCCTCCTTGATGACCACGGCTCTACTGGCTAAACCGGTAAGACCATACTACCGTTCTGTGTGACCGCGAGACTTCCGTCTCGCCCATCGACCTGAAGGATGAGCACGTGGCAAAGACGCCCACCCACCCGTACGCAATCACGATGTGGGACTTCTCGTGGATCGAGCGTCGCTGGCCGGGAGCCGGCTACGAGGACTGGGACCTCGCCCTGGACGAGCTCGCGGAGCGCGGCTACGACACCGTCCGCATCGACGCGTTCCCGCACCTCGTCTCGGCCGACCCGGACAAGGCCTGGGACCTGGTGCCCGTCTGGAACCAGACCTCCTGGGGCGCCCAGTCGCCGATCACGATCCCGCCCGTGGTGCCGGCCCTGCTCGAGTTCATCCGCAAGTGCGCCGAGCGCGACATCAAGGTCGGCCTGTCCACGTGGTACCGCGAGGACACCGACAACCTGCGCATGAACATCCGCACCCCCCAGGACCAGGCGAAGATCTGGATCGACACGATCCGCCACGTCGCCGACGCCGGCCTGATGGACTCCATCATCTACGTCGACCTGTGCAACGAGTTCCTGCCGTGGGCGCCGTACATGTTCGAGCACGACCCCTTCAAGGCGACGCGCACGAGCCCCCTGCTGCGCACCGAGTCCTGGGTGGAGGAGTGGATGAGGGACTCCATCGAGCTGGTCCGGGCCGAGTTCCCGGGCGTGGACCTCACGTACTCGTTCACGAACGAGTTCACGACGTGGCGCGAGCAGGACGTCTCGTCGTTCGACCTGCTCGAGCCGCACGTGTGGATGTCCAACCCCGTGGTGAGCGACCTCCACGAGCGGGTCGGATACCACTGGGAGAGGTTCGACCCCAAGGGCTTCGACAACATCGTGAAGTACGCGCGCAAGTACTACGAGGAGGACCAGGAGCGTTACGACGGCCTGCTCTTCGGCATGATCGACACGGTCGCCGACTGGTCGCGCGCGACCGGCCTGGGCCTCGTCACCACCGAGTGCTGGGCCATGGTCGACTGGAAGGACTGGCCGGGCCTGGAGTGGGACTGGATCCTGGACCTCAACGCGCGCGCCGTCGAGTACGTGGTCCAGCAGGGCCGCTGGACCGGCATCGCCACGAGCAACTTCTGCGGTCCGCAGTTCGTGGGCATGTGGCGCGAGGTCGAGTGGCACCAGCGCATGACCCGGCTCATCAAGTCCGCCCCGATCGACGCCGACATCGCTGCGACCCGCGCGCGGCGCCCCTGACCCGGTACCGGCGGTCGCTGCCGGACCCGGCGGGCGGTGGGTGGGATCGCTGAGCGAGTCAGCGACCCGCCGGCTGCTCGGCAGCTGCCAGCGTGAAGGTGCCGGTCAGGGTCTCGCCCGGCTCGAGCACCCGCACCCCGGTCGCGGGCACGCCTCGGCCGTGCAGCGCGATGCCGTCGTTGGTGTGGCTGACGGGCTCGACGGCGAAGTGGTCCTTGCCGACGGGCAGGTAGACCACGAGGTGGGAGTACACGTCGTCGGCCACCAGGGAGACCTCGACGCCGGCGTCGGGGTAGTGCCAGCGGGCCGCCGTCGGCCCGAGGTCGGTGAGGACGTCGTCGACGAAGTCCGGGCCGAGGGTGCGCGGTTCGCGGAAGTCGGCCCGCGCGGGCAGCTGGCCGGCCGCGCCGAGCGCGATGCCCGCGTCGAGCTCGTAGCCGGCGTGCGCATCGACCTGGAGGACGGCGTCGTCGTCGAACAGCGCTCGCTGGAAGTACGGGTGGTGGCCGAGCCCCGCGGGGAACGCGACGGAGTCCTCGTTGGTCACCGAGAGCTGCACCTCGAGCGCGTCGCCCACGAGCGAGAGGACCTGCCGGGCGGCGAACCGCCACGGCCAGTTGACGCCCACGGCGTCGTACGAGGAGAGGGCGAGCTCGAGGCGGTGAGGTTCGTGGCCGACGACGCGCCACGGCAGCTGGCGCACCGCACCGTGGATCGCCGTGCCGTCAGCACCGTTGCGTACGAGCTGATGGCGTTCGCCCGCCCAGTCGAGCACGCCGTGGCGGATGCGGTTGGACCACGGAATGAGCGGGAAGCTCGCCGTCTGCTCGGGGTTGCCCAGCGCGCCAGCGGGCGTGGGGCGCAGCAGGTCCACCCAGCGCTCGCCCACACGGATGCGTCCGAACGACCAGCAGCCGCCCAGGTCCGGCAGCACACCGAGCCGCCAGCGCTCCGAAGCGAGCACGAGCTCGCCGGGACGGGCCAGGGCGTCACCCGCGGCGGGCTCGGACAGCACCCGCTCCCCGCCGTCGGCCACCGCCTTGACGGCGACGCCAGCCCGCTGCTCGCCGTCGGCCACGGCCTCGACCGCCACGCCAGCCCGCTGCTCGCCGTCGGCCACGGCCTCGACGTCCACGGACGCCCCCGGCCCCCTGCTGGCGGCGCTCACCCGAGCACGACCTCGACCACGGCGCCGTCCCGCAGCAGCTCGGCGGGCGCCACGTCGCCGTCCACGGCCGCGCCGTCCACGGTGAGCGAGCGCACGCCCGTCTCCACGTGGTCGGGGTTGGTCACGCGCACGGTGACCCACGCGCCCCGGAACCGCCGTCGGACCTCGTAGCCGTCCCAGTCGGCGGGGATCGCCGGGTCGATGCGCAGCCCCGCGAGCACGGGCTTGATGCCCAGCAGGTACTGCGTCACGGCGGTGTACGTCCACGAGGCCGTGCCCGTGAGCCACGGGTTGCGCGACTGCCCGAAGCGCGGCGAGTACGAGCCGTGCGTGAACTGCGCGTACACGTACGGCTCGACCTGATGCACCTCGGCGGCGTCCTCGTAGCGCGCGGGCAGATAGGAGCGGTAGTAGTCGTAGGCGCGCTGGCCGTGGCCCAGCATCGCCTCGGCGACGATGGTCCACGAGTTGGCGTGGCAGAAGATGCCACCGTTCTCCTTGTGCCCGGGCGGGAACACGAGGAGCGAGAGGCCGACGCCGGGCAGCGGCTTGGTGTGCGGAGGGCTGCACAGCTCGACGCCGTGCTCCGTGGCGAGGTGCTCGTGCACCGACTTCATCGCCGCGCTCGCCTGCTCGGGGGACGTCACGCCCGAGATGACGGCCCACACGTTGGGCTCGAGGTAGATCCGGCCCTCCTCGGCGGCGGCCGAGCCGAGCGCGGCGCCCGTCGCGGAGATGCCGCGGATGAACCAGCTGCCGTCCCACGCGTGCTCGTCGATCGCGGCGCGCACGACGGCCGACTGCTCGTCGCACCACGCGGCTGTGGTCTGGTCGCCCTTGAGCTCGGCGAGCTCCTTGACGAGCCGCAGCCCGTTGGCGAACAGGAACGTCGAGAACATCGACTCGCCCTCGACGCCGAACTGGATGCAGTCGTTCCAGTCCGCCGCGAGCCCCTGCACGAGACCGTGGGTGCCCGTGTGAGCGATCGAGAAGCGCAGCGCCTGGACGAGGTGCTCGAACACCGTCGCCTCGCCGTGGTCCGCATACGGCAGCACCTCGTCGAGGTAGCCGAGGTCACCCGTCTCGTAGACGAAGTTGGCGACGGTGATGGGCAGCCACAGCGCGTCGTCGGACCGGTACTGCTCCGTGGCCGGTGCCGTCATGTGGCCGGGGCGGTGCTCGAGCGGCTTGACGAGCGGCATGCCGCCGCCTTTCGCCGTCTGACCCGTGAGGATCAGGTCGAGGCGCTCGCGGGTCGCCTCCGGGATGGCGTGCGCGACGGCGAGCATGTCCTGCACCGTGTCGCGGTAGCCGAGGCCGTCGCGGTCGCCCGCCTCGATGAGCGAGACGCCGCGCGACCAGTTGAAGGTCATGTGCGTCTGGTAGGCGTGCCACACGTTGACCATCGAGTCGAGCTGCGCGTCCGGGGTCGAGACCTGCAGCGGGGCGAGCGCTTCGGCCCACTCCTGCTTGATGGCGTCCAGCTCGGCTTCGATGCGCTCCGGGGTCGCATACTCGCCGACGACGGCGCGCCCCGGCCTGGCCGTGAAGTCGTCGCGGGTCCACTCCTCGTCGGGCGAGCCCACGCCGAGCGTGAAGACGATGTGCCGGGACTCGCCCGGTGCGAGCTCGAGGCGGGTGTGCAGGCTCGCGGCCGCGTTGTCGCCCGTGGTCTCGGAGTTCGCGCACTCGCCGCGCTCGACCGCGATCGGGTTGGCCTGCGTGCGGTACGGGCCGAGGAACACGTCGCGGTCGGTGTCGAAGCTCGTCACCTCGGCGCCGCTGAGCGCGAACCAGCACTCGGTGAACGCGTCGCGCGTGGAGTTGCGGCGGTGGATGAAGCCGTCGCGGTACGTGCCGAGCACCACGTACTGGGAGTACTGCAGGTTCTCGAGGTCCTGGCGGTAGTTCCACTCGTTGGCGAGCTCGGCGTACGAGAACGCGGAGATGGTGCGGGGGGTGGCGCCGGCGTTGGTGATCCTGACCGACCAGTGCTCGAAGGCCTGGCCCTGCGGGACGAACTGCGTCATCTCGGTGTGGATGTCGCGGTAGGAGGACTCGAACACCGAGTAGCCCAGGCCGTGGCGCACGGTGGCGCGGTAGCCCTGGGGGTCGCCGTCGTCGTCCGCGAGAGGCTTGCCGACGGGCTGCCATGACGCGGACCAGAAGTCGCCGTCGGCGTCGTCGCGCAGGTAGACGAAGCGTCCGGGCTCGTCGACGGGCACGCCGTTGAAGCGCATGCGCAGCAGCCGGCCCGTGCCGCCGGAGCGGAAGAAGGAGTAGCCGCCCGCGTTCTGCGTGACGATGCCGCCGTACAGGCGCGAGCCGAGGTAGTTCGACCACGACCGGGGCGTGTCCGGGCGGGTGATGACGTACTCGCGGGCCTCGTCGTCGAAGTGGCCGTAACGCATCCTTGCGTCCTCTCGCTGGCGGGTGACGGGCATGATCATGCCAGGTTTGGTACCGCTCCCACACCCCCGGGTGTCCACGGCGCTAAGGGGTGACGCTGTGCGACAACGCGTAGCGCCATAGTCTGCAGGCAGCTGGGACTCCAGCCGATGACGAAGGGAAGCCCCCATGACGGGCTCTGAACGGACGCCTCTGCCAGCATCTGAGACCTCGGTGCCGAGGATGCTCCTCGACAATGCCAAGGAAGCGACCCGGGCCGAGGGCTTCAAGGCGCAGATCTACAAGGCGATCTCGGTGCAGCGGCCCGTGGTGCTGGGGTACCTCAAGTCGATCCGTCGGGAGAAGCCGGACGCCTCCGCCGTCGAGATCCTCAAGGAGCTCGACCGTCGGTACGTCGCCACGGTCACGGCCACGAGCACGGGTGTCGGTGCCTCGGCGGCGATCCCGGGCTTCGGCATCCCGGTCGCGCTCGGCCTCGGCGTAGCCGACCTGCTGTTCTTCTACGAGACGAGCGCGCTCTACGTCCTGGCGGTGGCGGAGCTCCACGGCGTCGAGGTGAGCGACGCCGCTCGGGCACAGCCACTGGTCTTCGGCATGCTGCTCGGGAAGAAGTCTCAGAGCAAGGTGGCGAAGATCGTCCTCGCCGCTGTCCCCGGTGCCGGAGGGGTCGACGCGGCTCGGACCGAAGCAACCGGGGCGCTCGGTCACGCTCTGCCGGACGGTTGGGGTGAGGTACTCACGCAGCAGCTGCCCGACTCCGCGCTCGCCCCCGTCGCGACCGTCCTCGCTCGCGAAGCGCTCAAGAGCAGCGCAAAGCTCGGTGCGGGCACTCTCGGAAAGGCCGTGCCGTTCGGAGTCGGCGCTGTCATCGGGGGTGTCGGCAGCTTCACCTTCGGTCGAGACGTGGTGAAGTCTGCCCGCGTGGCGTTCCCCGATCCGCCTGCTGACTTCCCGCCCGCGCTCGTCGAGTTCGAGAAGGTGGAGCGAGAGCCCGCCGAGCCGTCTCGTGCCCTGGTCGCGTTGCAGAGCGCCGCAGGCGGTGTCGCCCACTTCGGCGAGGACCTCTGGGCCAGGGTGACCAAGGCCTCCGAGGCGTTCCGCCCGGGCGACCCCGACGGCGATGGTGTCCCGAGCGAGGCCCGAGCGCTCACCGCGGTGAAGGGCGCGGGGGCCTCGATCAAGGGAGCCGGGACTTCGCTCAAGGGCACCGCCACCGGCGCAGCCGGTGCCGTGGGCGCCGCGTTCCGCAGGAAGCGCTCCGGCGCAGAGGCCACCGACGATGCCCCGGAGGAGCCGACCGAGGCTCCGGCAGATGCCTGAGCGAGGTGTCTCGAGCCGTCGGACGAGAGGGATCAACGTGAAGAGTTTGTTCCCTCACAGGGACCTAACTCTTCACGATGATGGAGGGGGCGGGCTTCGGGTCAGCCGAGCTGGTCGGTGAGGTGGAGCCAGCGCTCTTCGAGGGTGGTGACCTCGGACTCGAGGGTGCGCAGCTCCTCGGTGAGGGTGGCCAGGCCGGTGTAGTCCGACTGGTCGTGGGCGGCGAGGCGCTCGTGGAGGGACTCGATGCCGGTGGCGAGCTTCTCGAACCGCCGCTCGATGGCCGCGACCTCCTTCTGGGCCGCCCGGCGTTCGGCGCCAGCGAGGGCCGACGACGGCACACCGGCCCCCGCCCCGCCGTCGGCCGCCGTGGCACCGTCGGCCAGGTTCCCGCCGTCGGACACGGATCCCGAACCCTGCCCGCGCCCGCCGCTGCCGGACGACGAACCCGCTCCGGCCGAACCCCTCTCGCGCTGCTCCGCGCGCCGGAGCTTGAGGTACTCGTCCACCCCGCCGGGCAGGTGGCGCAGCCGCCCGCCGAGGATCGCGTACTGCTGGTCGGTCACGCGCTCGAGGAAGTAGCGGTCGTGCGAGACCACGAGCAGGGTGCCGGGCCACGAGTCGAGGAGGTCCTCCATCGCGGCGAGCATGTCGGTGTCGAGGTCGTTCGTGGGCTCGTCGAGGATGAGCACGTTGGGTTGGTCGAGCAGCACGAGCAGGAGCTGGACGCGCCGCTTCTGGCCGCCTGACAGGTCCTTCACGGGGGTGGAGAGCTGGGCGGCCGTGAAGCCGAGCCGCTCGAGGAGCTGGCCCGGCGAGAGCTCGGTCGCCTTGGAGCCCGAGCCGAAGGTGTACGACGTGCGCAGGCTCTCGATGACGACGCGCACGGGGCTGTCGAGGTGCTCGGCGAGCTCGTCGAGGCGCTGGGTCAAGGTCGCGACCTTGACGGTCTTGCCACGCTTGACCCGGCCCGCCGTGGCCTTGACCGAGCCGTCCACGAGTCCCAGCAGCGTGGACTTGCCCGCGCCGTTGACGCCCAGAATCCCCGTGCGCTCACCGGGCGCGATGCGCCACTCGACGTCGCGCAGCACCTCGTTGTCGCCGTAGCTCACGCCCGCGTCGAGGAGGTCGACCACGTCCTTGCCGAGGCGCGCGGTCGCGAGGGACTGCAGGGCGAGCGGGTCACGGATCTCGGGCACGTCGGCGATGAGCGAGTTCGCCGCGTCGATGCGGAACTTCGGCTTCGACGTGCGCGCGGGCGGGCCGCGGCGCAGCCACGCGAGCTCCTTGCGCGCGAGGTTCTTGCGACGCTGCTCGATGACGGCGGCCTGCCGGTCGCGCTCGACGCGCTGCAGGATGTACGCCGCGTACCCGCCCTCGAACGGCTCGACGATCCGGTCGTGGACCTCCCACGTCGCGGTGCACACCTCGTCGAGCAGCCAGCGGTCGTGGGTCACGAGCAGCAGCCCGCCCGCGTTCTTGGGCCAGCGGCGCTTGAGGTGCTCGGCGAGCCACGCGACGGCCTCGACGTCGAGGTGGTTGGTGGGCTCGTCGAGGGCGAGGACGTCCCACTCGCCCGCGAGGAGCCGCGCGAGCGCGACACGCCGGCGCTGCCCGCCAGAGAGATCGCCGACGACGGCGCCCCACGGCAGATCGGCCAGCAACCCCGCGAGGACATCACGCACCCGCGCGTTGCCCGCCCACTCGTGCTCCGCGGTGTCGCCGACGACGGCATGGCTCACCGTGTGCCCCGGATCGAGGGTGTCCTCCTGGCTGAGCACGCCGATCGTCACCCCGCCGCGCACCGTGACACGGCCGGAGTCGGGTTCCTGGAGCCCGGCGAGCATGCGCATGAGGCTCGACTTGCCGTCGCCGTTGCGCCCGACGATGCCGATGCGGTCGCCCTCGTCGACTCCCAGTGACACGCCGTCGAACACGACTGTCGTGGGGTATTCGAGACGGAGGGCTTCTGCCCCGAGGAGATGTGCCATGGGGGACCCAGACTACTGACCCGCGAGCACGGGTAGCGTTCGAGCATGAGCGAGCGGCGGGCCGGCACGTCCCGGTTCCATCCCGTCCTGGCCGGGGCGGTGGTGCTCGTCACCGGTGCCGGTCGGGGCATGGGGGCGATCTACGCCCGTCGGGCGGCCGAGGCCGGCGCGCGGGCCGTGGCGCTGTGGGACGTGGACGTCGCCGCGGCCGAGCGGGTCGCCGCCGGGCTGACGGCGCGGAGCGCTCACGGGCGAGCCGGGCGCAGCGCCAGCGTGCCGACCGGCCGGAGCGCCGACGCACCGACAGCGTGGGAGCACGAGATGGTGCTGCCA
>Ga0160449_1000295_pt1 | contig 35137 bp, 36 predicted proteins | sample HID1975I_E1MG_FD_108216 | JGI IMG/M metagenome (GOLD analysis project Ga0160449, IMG submission 108216) | Enriched soil microbial communities from UW Madison campus, WI, USA - HID1975I_E1 MG | ecosystem: Environmental > Terrestrial > Soil > Unclassified | place: USA: Madison, Wisconsin...
AATAACCGCCTTTAAAGTTGTGAAGCGCTACCAGATCATTATCAAGATTACCCGAATAATGTGCTTTTACAGCCAGCCACGGTGATTTTTTATGAAAGAAGTTCCGATCTAAAACCTGGTCTATATTGGAACGTTTGCCAAAAGCGCCCAAAACAATTTTAGCCATTAAAATTTGATTTGAAGTAGTAACGGTAAAGATATCATTACTAAACGTAACATCAATTACATTTTCTTTAAGGATAGAGCATTGGCTGGCTAATGCTTTATGATATAGGAAATCGTCAAGTGCATACCTGCTGATTCCAAATCCGCCTAACGGAAGTTCTGCTTTTGCTATTTTGCCGTTATTGGTAGTAAACTCAAATTTAGAGATTTCTGTAGGATGAAGTTCTGAAACATCGGCGCCAAGCCAAACCAGATAAGGTAAAATCTCATTTGAAATATATTCACCACATACCTTATGTCTGGGATAACTCGATTTTTCAAGCAGTGTTACTTTCAAATTCTTTTTTGATAGATGTATAGCCGCTGTTAAACCAGCCAGTCCGCCGCCAATAATTAATACATCAGAATTTGTTTTCATACTTACTAATTTAGTCATTAAATATGAAACGACATAACCTTTATTAGATATATTTTGCAGTCTGTTGCATCCAAAGATTTGCTTTTTCTAAGCAATTATGAATCAAAAATCGGCAATAATGAAACATTTTTAGCATAACTAAAAATTCATTATTTATTTTAATACTGATATCCAAACACTCAAATGGTTCAGCATTAAATTAACATCGTAATTATCATCGAAAAGAAGCAAAAAGTAACAAGTGGACTTACTGTTATTATAAATAAAGATATTAATTTATTTTTTGGATCTTAATTACTTTATTTTTAAAAATAAACCGATCTATTACGCCATTTTTTTTTACTATTTTCATAAATTTACTCACCAAGTTAATTGCAGCTAACATGAATCATGCAGGTAGAAACATGAAACCAGAGATAACAACTCTAAGAAAGTTTAGAGATATGATCGCTTATATGAACTTACCCGTCTTCTCTTATATCGATAACGACGATTTTGCTATTATAAAAATTCATGATATGGGATTAAAGATGCCTTACATTACACCAACCTTTAGACCAGATTTTTACACTTTAATAATTGTAAGTGAAGGAAAAGGTACATTTATGGCAGGTGATCATGTATTTGAACTTGGTGCTCAGCATGTCTTTATGAAGTATCCTGACAGTTATTTATCCAGTGGCTGGACAGAATCACCAGTAGGATATAATATTTCTTTTACGGAGAATTTTTTGATTAAATACTTTCCTGATGGAATTGATGAAATTCCTGTTAAAGATATAACCAATGCATTTAATTACGGACTCAGCGATGACGACTATAAACCATTTGATGAGATTTGTGCTGAGATGTATAATGAAGCTATTTCTTCTTCAAGTAATAAATATGAAATGATCGCAAATCTGCTTATTCATTTTTTATTACTAATACAGCAACATCAAAATAAGATTAAGCTAGAGACTCAGAATGAGAAAAATGCTTTAATTTTAGCATCCTTCTTTAAAAATGTTGATCAGAATTTTAACATGCTATTATTAGGCAAGAGTTCGGCCGTTTTTCGTACAAAAGAGCATGCTCAATTATTACATGTTAATGAAACCTATCTCTCTAAAGTAATTAGTAAAACCTCAGGCAGAACAATCAATCAATGGATTAACGACAGGCTCATAGATGAAATCAGCTATCTGCTAAAAAACACACATACACCAATTCCTGAAATTGCACAAATGTTTGCTTTTACTGATCTGGGATATTTTTACACATTTTTTAAAAGGAACACTAAAACTACCCCAAGCTCAGTAAGAAATGATTTTAACGCTTCTGATTCAGATAGCACGCATGTGTATCGAGGCGAGGTTGTAAAAATAAGGACGAATTGGTAAGCTGCTTACAAGGTTGAAAATTAATTTTCCATTTTCGAAACCACTGTTGCTTTCCCTTTAAACAGTTTGATCTTAATATTTCAAATTTGCGTCAAATCTTAGTATTCCTCGATTACTATTTGTCGATTTTTTAAGTTAGTATCATATCAATATTCTGGAAACGTTTCACAGCGCTTTACCATTATTCATTTCCAATTAATACCTAACGAAGACTTTTTTTACGATAGTTAACTGGCGACAGCCCCGTATGTTTCTTAAAAAAAATACTGAAGTACGATAAGTATGAGAATCCCAGCATATAAGCAATCTCTTTTAAGGATAACCGGGGGTCCTCTATAAGAATTTTGGCTGCGCTCAAGGTTTTTTCCGCTATAAGCTGTCCGCCTGTTTTTCCCGTTTTTTCCTTTAAAACACTTGAGAGATAATTTTCATGAAGCTGCTGCATTTCAGCATAATCTTTTATGTACAGTGTTCTTTGAACTTTACCTTTTAGCAATTGGTCATAGTGGTATTCCAGATTTTGGAAAAAATCATTTACAATATCCGGATTTTTCATTTCTGAATTTTTCGTTTCCGAATTATGAATCATATAACCTTCCCAATATTCTTGTTTTATTTTCAGCAGAAACCGCGTCAATAAATTGGCGCAGATTTGGTTTTTTAAAGGCGAGTCGTTTATAAGCTCATCCACAATCAGCACCACAATCTTTTTCAATTCCTGTTGAAATGCTTCGGAGGTTTTTAATGGAATTTGTCTTTCAAAAAGCAAAAACGGAAATGTTTTATATATAGATATACCAGCATATTTCGATATAAAATTCTCAGTAAAAAGTATTCCGTAAGATTCATTCATAACATCCCAAGTTAACTGCTGAAGCTCGCCGGGTTTATTGACAAATAACATTCCCGGTTTGATATTAAACGGCAGTTTATCCACTATGATTTTTCCGTAAGCATCCAACACAAATCCTACTGAAAAAAATGTAGTGTAAAATGGAGGTGTTACAAAAGGAAGCTGATCATCTGGATGAAGTACTTTGGAGTTCACAAAGGAGAATTCAGCATCTCCTAAATGTCCATGAGACATATCTACACGGTCTAAATCTACAGATGACAAATCCTGCCCCATTATTTTGACGGTATCAAAGAAATCTGTGAATTTAATTTTTTTATTGTTTTCCATTCTCAAAATATTAACTGGTAAAAGTAACTTTATTATTTACTAAATGTTTGATGATTTATAAATTGGGGATTATAAACAGCAGTCTGATTTTTTTCACCCTTGTTAAAGTCTTTCCGCAAGGTGCTTGGTGCATTTAAAGTCTGTGTTTTAAAATAACTGCAAAAATAATTCAGATCGTTAAAAGCGAATAATGAGGCAATCTCTTTCATTGATTTATCTGAATGTTTCAAAAGGTACTTAATCTCATCAATAAGTTTTTCATTAATCCATTCATTAACTGTTTTTCCTGTACAATTGCTTATAACTTTTGAAAGATAATTTTCGTTGATATTCAATAATTTGGAATGTTCTTTCGTTCGCATCAGTAAACTGTCCTGACCACGTATAAGATGGCTGAAATTATTTTCCATATTTTGACGAAATGCGCTCACAATTGTGGTGTTCTTTTCGTTTTCCAATTTTATTTTGAAGTCTCTTTTCTGATGTAATTGCGTTAGAAATAAAAGATTAAGAGTAAGGTTCGCAATAAGTTCATCTTTATATTCCATTGCTGAAATCCAGATATCATAGATCTCATCACAAGTCTGCTCAAAATATTTCACCCTTTCCCTAGTCAGATCGCAGGAAAACATATTTTCGCCGCCTAACTCCAGAATTGTATCAATTCCCGCAGGAAAATATTGTATTAGAAAACTTTTCCGAAAACTGATTGTATAGACTTTTTGAATTTTTGTCCAATAACTGGATGAAAACGATTCCGGCTGGGAAATTATAATTTTGTTAGAACTAATTTCAATTTCTTTATCACCAATATAATAAGTGCCGCATCCGTCTATTATTACGAACAAATTATAAAAATCAGGTCGAAATGTTGGTGATTGAAAAGGTAATTTTATTCCAATTTCATGTAGTTTTATAAAACTAAAATTCTCACTATTGTATCTGGAAATCGGCAGATTCATAAAAGCCAGACAGTCAGTAATCTTACTTAAATTGGTTAACACTGGTTTCATCTTAAGTTGCTTATATTTAGTTGTTTGGCTTTGGTATGGGTAGATTTGATTTTTCAAAATTGCATAAAAATGTAATTATACAGGTTTCAAATCCTGGCTAAAAATTATAATATTTAAAGATTTTAAGTTTTAATGTGATAATTCTTTATTTAGAAAATCTGTACGCTTTATTTTTTATCTAATTGATTGTATAAAATCGTATTATTACCGCAATAATTATGTTTATATATAAAACCATTATAGCAGGTCCGATGAGGACACCTCTTTTTTTCTCCTGACTAAATTCGATTGCTTCGGTATCTTTTAATGAACAATACATAAGTCGTTCTACAAAATGGAATTTAATCCTTTATGTCTCATGTAATTATTTCTTATTCTGATAGATACGTAGAATACACTTAATAAAATCTACAATAATATTCCAAATCTTTAATATTTATAATTTTTGATAACTTTTCTACAGAAACTCAAGTTGTCTTTAGAATTAGTTTTGCTCTAACGAAAACGAAATCTGTTTGATTATGATTTTTTATATCAATTTTTCAAATGATAAATTATTTTGAAGCAATAGGAAAAATCGCAAACGATACACGACTATCTATCAATCTATTTCCAGAATAAATAAAATATTACTAAACAATTAGATCTAATAAAACTATAGATTCTAAAAAAAAGAAAACAAAATGACAAATTACGATACGCTGACAGAGGCAATAACTGTGAAACAAGCAGAGGGATATACTTTTGATTTTAATCTTAGTAACTCAACATTAGACTGTAAAAAGTTAAATAGAACATTTGATTCTACTGAATTCAATGTTGATGCATTTTATCGATTTGAAGGAGATTCTAATCCGGATGATTCCTCAATACTCTACGCGATAAGTACAGAATATGGTATAAAAGGATTATTGGTAGATGCTTATGGAGCTTACAGCGATAATTTAAATGCAGCAATGATTCAAAAATTGAAGATGAGATAATAATCAGGAACATAATAATTTATAAAATATGGATACAATTGACAGATTACAGCCAGAAAATAAAATCAAGGGAAATTTTGCAAGTATCGCTTTAAACGATAAAAATGAAATAGAATTATTATCGAATTCTATTGGAACAAACAATGCTGTTTTTAGAAAAGTTATTGAAAATTATGATTATAATTTACATGTTTCGAAAGAAGGGCACTATGTTATAGTTCTAGATCGTGAAATTGAAACTTATTCCGGCATAGAAAATGACTTTTTTTCTGGAGGTATATTTCTCATAGGAGAAACAGTTAAAGAAGTGCAGAAAACTAAAAACGTGAAAACTCAGATCAGGACTTCGTTTTTAATTTACAAAACTTTAAAATCATACGCGATGCCATTTTTAAATTGGAAGCGTTTTATGATAGACTCCAGGATATTAGATATATAATATTTTTTTCACAACATTTTAAAAATTTAAGAATGAACGATTTAAATGCCATAGGATTAAGTACTGTAAAAAGTAAAGAGTTAGCATATCAATTGAATAATTTACTTTCTAATTATTCAATATTTTATCAAAATGCTAGAGGATATCATTGGAATATTAAAGGTGATGATTTTTTTGTACTGCATCAAAAATTTGAAGATTTATACAATAACCTCTTTTTAAAAATTGACGAAGTTGCTGAAAGGATATTAACCTTAGGATTTAGACCCAATCACAATTTTACCGAGTATTTTAAAACAGCTTCAATTTTAGAAACAAATGATATTATTGATGGACAGCATTCTGTTGGCAGGATTGTAGAGTCACTGGGAATACTTTTAGCAAAACAAAGATTGATTCTTGATTTGTCTGCAGAAATAGATGACACTGGGACTAATAGTTTAATGAGTGACTATATTCGGGAACAGGAAAAAATGATTTGGATGTATTCAGCATATATAAAAAATTAAACCAGTAATAAAAACGATTTATTAAAGGACAGAAAACGGTTTGAAACATAATATGCAAAACATTATTAATTACTTATTTAAATAAAAAATTATGAAAAATAAATTACTTGAAACAAGCGAATCATATGCGCCCCTAATTTTAAGAGTTGTCCTGGGTTTTGTTGTATTGATGCACGGTATGCAAAAATTATTAGGCTGGTTTGGAGGCTTTGGCTTTTCCAAAACAATGATATTCTTTACAGAATCGGTGGGATTGCCATGGATCATGGGTTTTTCAGTAATCCTTCTGGAAACTCTTGGCGCGATTGCTCTTATTATCGGGTTAGGAACCAGAGTTATTGCTTTTTCTTATATACTTCTTCCTCTAGGCATGATATTTACTACTCATCTTAAAAATGGTTTTTTTATGAATTGGTTTGGAACGCTGAAAGGAGAAGGCTATGAATACTTTATTCTCTGGATAGGAATGGCTATTGCCCTTTTCATTTTAGGGGGAGGCAAATACGCAGTAGATAAAAATTTTATTGGAAAATATTGACAATAATAATAGAAGACCATTCTTGAAAAAAATAGGTTTGCTTCTGTTGGTTTTGCGGGTTTACCGTTGATATCTTCTGTTTGAGTATAAAGACACAAAGCGGTTGATTCATGATATCAGTACGCTAATTGTAGAGGCGGAATGAAATAATTTTTAAACAGATGAAAAAATATTACCTAATTTTTGTAGCTGTATTTAGTTCCGCTGTTTATTCACAACAAATAAATGAATTCAGATTTTTAAGGTACAATGATACTATTTCAATTGATAGTACCAATCAAAATTTTTATTATAAAATCAAACAAATAACGGTATCGAAAAAGGCGAAGGTATTTCTTTTTTTCGGAGGTGAAAATAGAACGCAATACCAATATTTTGACAATGAAAATTGGGACGAGGCTTATAGGGATGAAAATGGTTTTATATTGAATAGGGCACTTCTGTACGGCGATTTAAAAATAGGCAGTTCATTTCGTTTGTTTAGCCAATTACAAAGCAGTTCTTCGATTAGTAGATTAAATCCTAATCCATTAGAAGAAAATCCATTAGATATCCATCAATTGTTTTTTGAAGTAAGAATAAAGAATTTAAACTTTAGAATGGGAAGACAGGAATTATATTATGGATCGCAGAGATTGATTTCAGTTCGGGAAGGACCAAACAGCAGGCAGGCATTCGACGCAATGAAAATCATGTACCAAAGAAATCATTTGTTTGTAGATGCTTTTTATGGTTATTATGTCAAAAATAACTTTGGAAATTTTAATGATAAAATTGATCCAGATACAAAGCTTTGGGGTTTGTATGCTACTATAAAGAGAGTTAGGTTTTTAAACAATTTAGAAGTTTATTTTCTTAATCTCCAAAAATCAAAAAGCACATTTAATACAATTTCGGGACAAGAAAATAGAAATACAGCAGGTTCAAGAATTTGGGGAGCTCATTCTAATTGGAATTATGATATTGAAGCTGCCTATCAATTTGGGAAATTTGATAAACAAAACATTAGTGCCTGGACATTTTCGATCAATAATTTTTTTAATTATCAAATAAATAAAAGAATTCAAAAAATAGGATTTAAAGCGGAATATATCTCGGGAGATAAAATCCAAAATGATAACTCTATTCAAACATTTAATCCTCTTTTCCCAAAAGGTGCATACTTTGGTTTAGCTGCTTTAATAGGTCCTTCAAACTTAATTGATCTGCATCCTTTCTTGGAATTTCAGTTAACACAAAAATTAAATTTTAATATAGATTATGATATGTTTTGGAGGGCTTCAAGTAACGATGCCGTCTATCAGCCAAATGTTTCAATTTTATTTAACAGCTCAAATTCGACTTCAAAAAAGATAGGAAATCAACTAGGAGCATCATTTGATTATTCTATTAATAAGTATTTGAGTTTTACTATAGAGGGAACATGGTTTAACAGTGGAAAATTTATTCGGGACGTTAGTAATGGTAAAGATATCCTGTTTACAGCCAGTACTTTGACTTTAGTTTTATAAAAATAATTTCATAACATCATTTTTCATAGCAGCTATTCAGTTTCTACAGAACTGTATATAAAACAATAACAATTAATATAACTATAAAATTTTTTAAAGATGAGAAAATCAATTACAACTGCAGCGGTGATTTTAATGACCGCTTTCGGAGCACCAATTCAGGCTGAAACGGTTAGCCAGAATACCATTGTTATCGTGCATGGAGCATGGTCTTCAGCTGGAGATTTTAAGTCTGTTGAAGCAGAACTTAAAAAGAGCGGCAATGAAGTGATTACAGTAAATCTGCCAGGGCATGGAAGCGACAATACACCTGTCTCATCATTGACCCTTCAAGGTTATGTAGACGTTGTCAAAAAAGCAATTGGAACAAGAAAAAATATTACTCTTGTAGGTCATAGTTTTGGAGGAATGGTCATTAGCCAAACCGCTGAGCAAATTCCCGGACAAATCAAAAAACTGGTTTACCTATGCGCATTTTTGCCGGCTAATGGAGAAAGCCTTTTTTCAATTTCGGCAGCAGACAAGGAAACTCATATTGGGCAATACATACAGCCGGATGAAAAAGCAGGTGTGGTGGGAATTGCTAAAGAAGGTATTTTGGATTTTTTTGCCGCAGATGCACCTAAAAAAATAGCGGATGTACTAGTTCCCAATTTTAAACCGGAGCCGCTGGGCCCTCTTGCAACTCCAGTTGTAGTTACGGCTGCTAATTTTGGTAAGATTGATAAGGTTTATATTTTTACCGAATACGATCATGCAATTGGTCTGACCTTGCAAAAAAGTATGGCAAAAGCTGCTAATATAACAAGGAGCTATTCTTTACCTACCAGCCATACACCTTTTTTCTCTCAGCCAGGTGTTATCGCGGCGATTTTAAACCAGGAAGCAAAATAAATTAATGTCATTTAGATCAGTGATGTAGAAAAAGATGAGCATTATTATCAAAACTTCTGTTAGTCATATTTAATATGATTAGCAGAAGTTTTTTTGTACAGGATAATACGTTTTACCAATGTAAAGTGACAGAACTTTTTCAAATCTTAGTTTATTATAATTTTTAGTGAATTATTCACAGAAAAGCACGCTTTCATTACCTGTAATTTTGTTTCATCAAGTAAGGAAATCCATTTTTGATTTTTTATCAGACTTCAAATTCCATGATTTATAAGATGCGGTTATTAACCTGAAATGCGACAAATTACAAAAGATATAACCCTTCTTTCTACCGTTAAAATTACAAGAAAGAATGCTTTTACAATTTATAAAAAACTTTCACGATGAAAACAATTAAAAATATAGTGCTCGTGCATGGGGCATTTACAGATGGCTCAGGATGGAGGGGTATATATAACATACTTGATAAAAACGGATATAATGTTACAGTGGTTCATAATCCATTAACATCATTAGAAGACGGTGTACAGGCTGTCAATATAGCTTTAGACAAATTAGGCGATAGCGCTGTTCTTGTAGGACACTCTTACGGTGGAGTTATAATTACTGAGGCTGGTAACCATAAAAATGTGGCATCACTAGTTTATGTGGCTGCATTTCAGCCGGGAGATGGTGAAACGGCCTTACAATGGATACAAACAGCTCCACCTGCACCAGAAAATGGAGTGCTGCCTCCGGATGAAAATGGTATTATTTATTATGAAAAACAAAAATACCATATGGGAATCTGCGCTGATTTAAGTGAAGAAGATGCCAATTTTATGTATGCTTCGCAAGGTGCTTTTTATGCTAAAGGATTTGTAACACTAATAAAAAACGCAGCCTGGAAATCAAAACCTGTATACGGTGTAATTGCCACCGAAGACAAGAGTATTCCTCCAGAAATTCAGGAAGCCATGTACAAACGATCCAAAACAATTGCCACGTATGTCAAAGGAAGCCATGCGGTTTATATCTCCCAGCCTGAATCGGTAGCAGATGTTATTATTGCAGCTTCTAGAATAGATTAATTATTTACAATTAATAACTTATAAAACAATCACAATGAGAAATTCTATATTCCTGACATTATTAATAATACTATTCATTTCCTGTCAAAAAGACAAAAAAGAAACTAAAACGGAAACAGCAGATTTAATTGTTACCAATGGTAAAATAGCCATTATGGATAAAAACAAAACTATTAGTGAAGCGATAGCAGTAAGAAAAGGCAAAGTTCTGGCGTATGGAACTACTGAAGAGATTTTAAAGCTAAAAGGGGAGCAGACAAAAGTTATTGATGCTAATGGGCGTACCGTTATTCCCGGACTGAATGATTCTCATTTGCATTTAACGAGAGGAGGACGTTTTTATAACGCTGAATTAAGATGGGATGGGGTAACCTCATTGAAAACAGCATTAAAAATGCTAAAAGAGCAAGCCGCAAGAACACCGAAAGGCCAGTGGGTGCGAGTGGTGGGAGGATGGAGTCCGTTTCAGTTCGAAGAAAAAAGATTTCCAACAAGCGATGAAATTAATGAAGCTGCAGGAGATGTTCCTGCATTTGTATTATTTCTGTATAGTCGAGGCTGGATGAATAAAAGTGGTTTAAAAGCACTTAAAATAGATGAAAACACAAAACCGCCTGAGGGAAGTTCATACGAAAAAGGTCCAGATGGTAAATTGACAGGAGTATTATTGGCAGAGCCAAATCCAACAATTCTGTATGCTGCAATTGGGGCGCTGCCTCCTATGGATAATGAGCAAATGTTGAATTCTACAAAACAATTTTACAGAGAGTTGAATCGATATGGAATTACAAGCGGAATCGATGCAGGAGGAGGCGGACATGCTTTCCCTAAAGATTATGGTGCGACCAAAGAACTTGCTAATGAGGGAGAAATGCCTATCCGATTGTCTTATTATTTATTTCCTCAAAATAAAGGAAAAGAGTTCGCAGAATTTCAAAATTGGATTAAAACCAATAAAGTGGGTAATAACGGAGAAATTCATTTGGATCATGGATATGAGTTAGAAGGAGGAGGAGAATTTCTAACATGGAGTGCAGGTGATTTTGAAAATTTCTTAGCGCCGCAACCGATGTTAGAAGATAGACCCTCATGGAGAAGTGATATCAAAAAAGTGATTCGTCTTCATGTCGATAGCCATTGGCCGTTTAGAATTCATGCAACCTATGGAGAAACCATTGCTAATATACTGGATGTTTTGGAAGAAGTAAATAAAGAAACGAATGGGAAATTAGCTCAACAAAGATGGCTGTTTGATCATGCAGAAACCATTACAGAACAGCAGCTAAAAAGAGTTAAAGCGTTGAACGGAGGGATTGCAATTCAGGCTAGAATGGCGTATGCAGGAGAATATTTCGTGGATAGATATGGAGCCGCTAAAGCAAAGTATGCTCCGCCTTTAAAATTAATGATTAAAATGGGAATTCCTGTAGGCGCAGGAACTGACGGAACAAGAGTTGCCAGTTATAATCCGTGGCCTGCATTATACTGGATGGTTTCTGGTAAAACGGTAGGAGGATTACAACTAAGTGCTCCAGACAACTTACTGACTCGCGAGGAGGCACTTCTTTTATATACAAAAGGGAGCGCATGGGTATCAAAAGAAGAAACTGTAAAAGGTACTTTGGAAAAAGGAATGTTTGCTGATTTCGTATTATTATCCGATGATTATTTCAGCGTACCAGAAAGTAAAATCAAAGATTTATCAGCTGTTTTAACAGTAGTTGGTGGCAATGTTGTCTTTGGTGACAAAGAGTTTGCAAAACTGAATCCTGCAATAGAAAAAGCAATCCCGGACTGGTCACCGGTTAATTTTTATGGTGGCTATCAAAAAAAGTAATTTCCGATAGACTGCTTACAAATATTTAATCTTGGAAATATTCCAGAGACAATTATTAAATTCTAAAACAAATAAAATGAAGACAAAAATTATAATGTCAGTCGTAATAATTGTGTTTTTGACAGGCTTTAAATCTTATACAAAATCCTGCGGAGAGAAAAATCCAGTTATATACAAAACAATACTCATTGACAGTTTAAAAATTTTTTACCGTGAAGCGGGAGAAAAAACTAAACCGACAATTATTTTATTGCATGGATTTCCGTCATCATCACATATGTACCGAAACCTGATCAATGAGCTTGCTGATAATTACCATATAATTGCTCCTGATTATCCCGGTTTTGGGCAAAGTAGTGCTCCAACTCCGCAGCAGTACCAATACACGTTTGACAACTTATCCGTTACAATGGAGCATTTTATTGATAAATTAAAAATCACCAAAACGAGCCTTTACATTCAGGATTATGGCGGACCAATTGGTATGAGAATAGCAACAAGAAGACCTGAACTGATTGAGTCACTTATAATTCAGAATGCAAATGCTTATGTTGAAGGCTTGGGAGAAGTTTTAAAACCTTTGATAGCCTATATTGAAAAACCAAATGCCGAAACTGAAAAAGCAGCACGTTTTTTTCTGACTATTGACGCGACCAAATGGCAATATCTAACCGGTGCAGAATCTCCTGAAAAAATAGCGCCAGACAGTTATAGTATCGATCAATATTATTTGAACAGAGAAGGAAATGATGTCATACAACTCGCCTTGTTTCGTGATTATGGATCTAACATAGCACTGTATGAAAAATGGCATCAATATTTTGCTGAAAATAAGCCACCCATGTTGGTTATCTGGGGTAAAAATGACCAGTTTTTTATTGCAGCGGGGGCAAATGCATATAAGAAAGACAACCCAAAAGCTGAAGTTCATTTATTAAGCGGAGGTCATTTTGCATTGGAAGAACACCATTTAGAAATATCTAAACTGATTATAAACTTTTTAATTAAAAAAGTAAAATAACTCCCAGTATAGAATCAATTAAAAAAATAATCCAAAGTTTTACTCAAAATACAGTGAAACAAATCAAATATTAAAAAAACAATTAACCATTAAATCAGAATTATTATGAAAAATTTAATTTTAGCAGCAGCAGCTGTATTGTCTCTAAATGCATTTGCACAAAAACCAAGTCCACAGCTTTTAACGCCTAAAAATCATACATTGATTTTAGTCGATCACGAAAGCCAGATGGCATTTGCAGTTGGTAATATTCCGGTCGATCAGCTAAGAACAAATACAGCCCTTGTCGCAGGCGCATCTAAGATTTTTAAAGTATCGACTGTTGTTACAACCGTTGCTGAAGGCTCATTTAGCGGACCTGTTTTTCCTGAAGTTCAGGAATATTATCCAAAATCAAGCACTAAGTATTTTGACAGAACCAGTATGAATTTCTGGGAAGATGCGAATGCTTACAAAGAAGTAACAGGTAAAGGAAATAAAACACTAGTAATGGGCGGATTATGGACTTCTGTTTGTATTGTAGGACCTGCATTATCAGCCATAAATGACGGTTACACGGTTTACGTAATCACTGATGCAAGTGGAGATGTAACAGACGAAGCTCATAATCAAGCCGTAACACGTATGGTTCAGGCAGGAGCAAGACCGATAACTTCAATGCAGTATTTATTAGAGTTACAGAGAGACTGGTCAAGATCAGAAACCTATACAGCTGTAACAGATTTGGTTCAAAAATATGGAGGTTCTTATGGAATTGGTGTTCAATACGGCAGAGCAATGCTTAAACACTAAAAGAGTAAATAGAAATTATGACAAATGTTTTTTTTTCGCTTTTACGTTCAAATTTGGGAACAAAATGGAATAACATTGCTTTGTTCTTTTTCAGGATTACCATTTCTTGTGAACTTATTTATGCCCATGGTCTGAAAAAGATAGGCATCGGTACGGCACTTGCAGAAGTTGTCCCTAATCCTTTGGGTCTTCCTGAAGCATTAAACCAGGCTTTTGCAACAACTGCAAATCTTGTTATGCCTATTTTTATCATACTTGGTTTAATAACTCGCATAGCCACTTTACCTATTTTAGCGGTTACTCTGACAGGCTATTTTGTATTGCATTATAACGATCCGGCTCTGGTAAAAGATGTTCCACTGATTTACAGTCTTTGTTTTTTACTGATATGCTTTGTGGGCGCGGGTAAATATTCGTTAGATCATTATATCAGCAAAGAAAAATAAATAAAAATGTAGATTTTTCAGGATCAGTATTCTAAATTTTTACTTCAAAATAAAAAGTTATAATTAAGCTGAAAAAACAACAGCGTTAATAAATTAATTCGTTTTTTAAAATGGCAGCATTCTATTGGATGCTGCTTTTTATTTTAAGTTATGTCATACTTGTTAAAAATTCTATATAAAATTCAAATTCAGATGGCTTTTTAGTAAGCAAAATACTTTTTTAAAAATCAGTTTTTCTGTGTGTTTTGACACCTTAATTCGTTTTCATTTTCAGAATAAAAAACTTCACTCCAATATCTTTATTTATTATAATTTTTGGTAAGAATATAACAGAAATGTAACTGGATTCAATGCCTAAGTTTGTGGTATAGAAATGCTTAAACATATGAAACATGGTGAAAAAATATCCAATTCCACCCTTTACACTGGAGACCGCAATTGAGAAAATTCAATTGGCAGAAGATTCCTGGAACAGCAGAGATCCGTATAGAGTTGCACAGGCTTATACTGCTGACAGCGAATGGAGAAACCGTCATTTATTTATAAATGGCACCGAAGAAATTATCACTTTTCTGACAGGAAAATGGTCAAAAGAACTCGATTACAAACTTAAAAAAGAATATTGGGCGCATACAGATAACCGAATAGCTGTTCGATTTGAATATGAGTATCATAATGAAGAAGGACAGTGGTTCAGAGCGTACGGAAATGAAAACTGGGAATTTAATGAAGAAGGATTAATGCAGAGAAGATTTGCCTGTATCAACGACCTTCCGATTCAAGAAAGTGACAGAAAATTAATTTAATCAATTAGAAAATAGAGTTTAAAAAGTAAAGATTTAATTTAAAAAACCATTATTATGAAAACAAGTTACCATACAAGAAAAATCAACGGAGTAGAGATTTTTTACAGAGAAGCCGGAGATAAAAACAAGCCAACGCTAGTATTGCTTCACGGATATCCAACATCGTCACACATGTTTCGAAATTTAATAAATGATCTGTCTGATGATTTTCATTTAATTGCACCAGATTATCCGGGTTATGGAAGAAGTGAGCAGCCACCATTGGCGGATTTTGATTATACATTTGAAAATTTTAGCAATATTGTAAAAACATTATTGGATGAATTGGATATTAAAAAATTCAGTCTTTATTTAATGGATTATGGTGCGCCGATCGGTTTTAGAATTGCCAGCAGAAATCCGGATCAAATAGATACGCTGATTGTACAAAATGGCTGCGCTTATGAAGAAGGTCTTGAAACTTTCTGGGATCCATTTAGAGCACTTTGGAAAGATAGAAATGATAAAGAAGCAGCAGCTACATTGAGTACTTTTCATGCTCCTGACGGACTAAAATGGCAATATACACACAACGTTCCGGATGCTTCGGTAATTTCGCCGGACAACTGGGAAATTGATTTAAGACACTTAGAACGCCCGGAAAATGGTGATATTCAATTGGCACTTTTTTATGATTACAGAACCAATGTGCCTTTGTATCCGGAATGGCAGGAATATTTCAGAAAATACAACCCTGAAATGTTGATTGTGTACGGAAAAGATGATTATATTTTTCCAGGCGTGGGAGCGGAAGCTTTCAAAAAAGACGTGAAAAATTTAGAATTTCATTTGTTCAGCACAGGACACTTTGCACTTGAAAGTTTTGGTAGTGAAATGGGGGCACTTATCAAAGATTTCCTTTTGAGAAAAACGGGGAAATAATGAAGTGGTAAAAGATGGGGTAGTTAAACGCCCCATCTTTTTTTATATACAATTTATAGCATCAAAAATAACTTTATGTTTTTTTGGTATTGGCTGATAAAATCTTTTCGATTTCTGCTGCTGAAAGATTAATACCGATGATAATGCCTTTATCATCAATAAGATAATTATAAGGAATGTTTTCTATTCCGATATTGGCTTTTATTTTTTGCTCCTGATCCAATAAGTTTGCCCAATCTAACTTATCTTTTGCAATAGCTGCGGTCCATTGTTCTTTATTTTTATCTATTGAAATTCCAACTATTTCAAAATTGACTCCTGCAAATTGCTTCTTTAAGGCAATAAGTTCAGGACTTTTTTTTCTGCAGGGTCCACACCAAGAAGCCCAAAAATCAATAAGTACAAATTTGCCATTAAATGTACTAAAATCAACAAGAGAACCATTTTGATCAGGCAGTGCAAAGTCAATAAAAGGTTTTCCAACGCCGTAAGTACCTAACCTGTCCATTCCTTTTTTAAAGAATTTGAGATCCGGCTCAGTTTGTTTTGATAAATCTAAAAGAGAATAAAGGGAATTCAATTCTTTTTTATTCAATACAGGATTTACCATTGCCAATTCGGCCAAAATTGCTCCGCTAAATGGATGACTGCGATGTTTTTTCAAAAAGACGGTTAATTTTGAATATAACAATTTGTTGAAGTCTTTTTTTCCTGAATTTAATTTATAAAAATTTAAATATTCTGACTGTATTTGTGACGAACGAGATCCTTTAATTTCATCAATATGCATTGTCTCTACAGATTTCCCATCTTTATTAACCTTATTTACGCTAATCTGCATGTCAATGTTATTATTCTCCAAATAAAATTGTGGAGCATTCTCTGCTGATTTTATATAAACCTGCGCACTCACAGTATCATTGCTTGCACCCTTAAAGTCAAAATTATTATTGACAATTTTCACACTGTCCTCCACATTATTATAATATAAATAGGCAAAATTATCGGTAATATCGCCTTTAATACTTCCATGAATTTTATACATTTTAAAATTGTTTTTGGAAGTGTTTTGGCTGTAGAGCGTTGCAGCTGCTAAAATAGAAAAAGACAATGCCCACTTTATAGGCTTTAGTTGTATTTTAATCATTTGGGTTATATTTATATTAAATGGTGAATAAGAATACTATTGATTTGGAGTTTATGGAATACAACGATTTAGCAGATATTAGATTATCAGGATTTCAATAAATACTATGCTGATCATAAACTTCAATTTTTCTGCCGTCCGGATCAGTAATAATTGTCATATATCCAAAATTTGTTATGGAAGGCTCCGAAAAAAAAGTCACATCATTCTCCTTCAATTTCTGGATAGTTTCGCTAAAATTTTCAACGTCAAAACCCAAACGTAAATTTATATCTGGTTCTGACTGCCCCTTTGTTAAAGGATAAATTTCAAAAATTGTTTTTCCCATTGAAGCACTATAATGAAATGGCGAATTTCCATGTTTATGATATTCAAAACTTAATCCGAATAATCTATAAAAATCTGCCAGCTTTTCAGGGTTTCGAGATCTTACAACTAATAGTCTAATGTGCATCATAAGATATTTTACATCATCATTGGTACTTCCATCAAAAGCATTTCAGAACCATCTAACTGAGAAATTACTTCAATAGAAGCCATATCCCAAATTCCCATTCCGTCCTTTTCGTTGAGCAAAGTGCCGTTTACCAGAAAGCTTCCTTTTATAATAAAAGCATAAACACCATTACCTTTCTTTTTAATCTGGTAGGAAGTGCTGAATTCATTATCGAAAACTCCCAGATGAAACCAGGCGTCCTGATAAATCCATACACCCTGATCGTTAGCATCAGGAGATAAAATTTGTTGAAATTTATTATAACGATCTTTTGGTTTTAAAGTAATCTGGTCGTATCTCGGAGTTACATTTTTTCTATTTGGATACAGCCATATTTGAAGAAACTTAACAGGTTTATCTGAACTATTGTTAAATTCACTGTGGTAAATTCCGGTACCTGCGCTCATGACCTGAATGTCACCATTTTTGATAATGGCCACATTATTCATGCTGTCTTTATGTTCTAGATCACCTTCTAATGGAATAGATATGATTTCCATATTATCATGAGGATGAGTGCCAAATCCTTTTGATGGATCAACAACATCATCATTGAGAACTCTCAGTACACCAAAATGCATTCTGTTAGGATTATAATAAGAGGCAAAGCTGAAAGTCTGATGTGTGTCTAGCCATCCATGATTAGAATGTCCTCGTGATTCGGCCTTGTGTAAAACGCTGTTTCCTGTTACTGGAGTATCAAGAGCGGGCAGATGATTAAAACCTACAGGTTCGAGTGGTTTTATTTCATCAATATCATTCTGCATGATATTGGCAACTGCTGCCGAGGCAACAAACATTCCTGTTCCTAAAAGTCCTTTTTTGAGAAAATCTTTCCTGTCCATAGTTGTTGTGTTTGGGTTTGCAGCAAATTTCTAATATAAATTAAACCTGTGCATTGAACCAGGACAAGATTTATCGTGTCTTTAGGATTTGAGTTTTCGGGTTCGGATTTTTGATAGAAATTCAGGAGAAATTCCCAAATATGAAGCAATATAATGCTGCGGTACACGTAATGGCATAGTTGGATACGTTTGCAGAAATTCATCATATTTTTGTTCTGCAGTACAGGTAATACTATGGAGAAGACGATTTTGAGTGACAGCTAAATGGCGCTGCATTAAAATTCTGAAAGCGCGCTCAAACTTTGGCGCCCGTTCAAAAAGCTGTTCTTTGGTCTCTGGTGTAAAGAGCAAAAGAGCAGAGTTTTCGATAGTTTCAATAAAAACTTTGCTGCCTTCTGTTTCATAAATGCTAAATGAAATATCGCTGATCCATGAATTTTCGACTGCAAATTGCAAGATTACTTCAAACCCGTTTTCATCGATATAATATTTTCGTATGCATCCACGAACTACAAATGCATCAAAAGTACATTTCTCGCCTTTTTGAAGCATTATGGTTTTCTTTTTGATTTGTTTGAAATACAATAGTGAATTAAATATTTCAAGCTCCTCTTGTGTGAAGTTCACATATCTTGAAATGGCCGTATTAATCTGTGTAAACATTCGCAATTAATTTTATTTATATAAAACTATAATTAAGTTTTTTTAGATTATTCTCATTGGTAAGCGAAGTTAGTTTATTGAGAATGTTTTGTGCAATGCAATTTTTGTCTATTGTCTAACGCAAAAAAAATATACATCTTATAAATTTTTTTTACGGTAATCTAAAGGAGTAAGTCCTGTATGTTTTTTAAAGAAAATACTAAAATAGGAGGTATAGCTGAATCCCAGCATATAACCAATTTCTTTCATAGTGTATTGAGAATCCTGAATTAAAATTTTTGCCGCAGAGAGCGTTTTTTCAGAAATTAACTGACCAGCTGTTTTTCCTGTTTTTTCTTTTATGATGGTTGACAGATAGTTTTCATGAAGCTGTTGCATTTCAGCATAATCTTTTATATGCAGTACGTTCTTAACCTTACCTTTTAGCAGCTGGTCATAGTGGAACTCCAGATTTTGTGTAAAATCGTTCAAAATATCTGGAGTACGAGATTCTACATTATGCACGCTGTAACCCGCCCAGAATTCTTGTTTTATTTTAAGTAAAATTCTGGTAAGCAGATTGGCACATAATTTCTTTTTAAGGGGTGAATCTTTTTTTAATTCTTGATGTATTAGTAAAATAATTGTTCTTAGCTCCTGTTGAAATTCTGCAGAGGTATGCAGAGGTAAATGCCTTTCAAATAATAAGAAAGGGAACGTTTTATAAATCGAAATTCCGGCATATTTTTTAATAAAATCTTCAGAAAATAATAAACCATAGGTTTCGGTTACTTTATCCCATCTTAATTCTTGTAGATCGCCAGGTTTATTCATAAAAAGCATATTGGGTTTGATATCTACTGTTACATCTTCATACCTCATTGAACCATAGGAATCAATAACAATTCCAATTATAAAAAAAATCGAGCGGTGCAGTGTATAAGTCCACGGAAGTCTTTCTTCTGGGTGCAGTATTTTTGAAATTATTAATGAAAAATCTTCATCCCCCACGTGGCCCTCGGAGAAATTACTGCCCATGATTTTTACATTGTCGTAAAAGTCGTATATTTCCTTATTTTTTATTTTAGCCATCTTTTTAAAATGTAAGACTCTGTTGATAATTTAACATTGACTTGATTTATTTCCTTTGAAAATGATAATTAATCATCTTTAACTATTATTATATTTACGTTCATTTTTGTTTTAAGAAAAACATTAATCAGGAGATGAGTTCTGATATTGTTTTCTGTAAACTCCCGGAGCATAAGAAGTTTGAGTTTTGAAAAAGCTGTAAAAATAATTCAGGTCGCTAAAACCAAAAAGAAAGGCGATATCTTTCATCGATTTTTCGGAATATTTTAGAAGATATTTAATTTCATCTATAAGTTTTTCGTTTATCCATTCGTTTACCGTTTTTTTGGTACAGCTTGTTACAATCTTACATAAATAATTTTCATCTAAATTTAGTGCTTTCGCGTGTTCCTTTATGCGCATAAGCAGTGAACAATTACCATTAATCAATTCGTTAAAATTCTTTTCCATATTATGACGAAAATCGATAATAATTTTATTGTTTTTTTCGTTGCTTTTTTTAAAATTCATTTCATTTTCCTGCTCTAATTGCACTAAAAATAAAAGGTTAAGTGCCATGTTTGCCATAATTTCTTCTTTGTAACAAGCATTAGAAGTTGCCGTATGATATATTTCGAGACAAGTCTGCTCAAAATAATCCATTGTATCTTCCGCAAGACGGCAGCAATAACCATTCTTAGCTTCAAAGTCTAAAATATTATTAATGCCGCCGGGAAAGTATTTTAAGATAAAAGATTTTAAGAATGTTATATTGTAAACTTTTTCCATATCTGTCCAGTCAATTTTAAAAAAGGAATCAGGACAGGTTACTACCACATGGTTATCACTTAATTCAAACTTATTATCGCCTACAGTAAAACTTCCATTTGCTTTCGCTACAATTGTAAAACTGTAATAATCAGATCTAAAAGTCGGTGAATGAAAAGGAAATTTCAAATCCCATTCGTGGACTTTTACTATTGAAAATTCATCGTTGTCTATATAATCATGAAAAGGAAGATTTAAAAAGTCGATCTGGTCCTTATATTTGCTAATGGTAGTCAGTTTTGGTATCATGATTTTGTAAAATAAAGTTAGACAATCTTTTAAATGAGAATTGAGGACTTTTATTTTTCAAAGATATCAGATATGAAAATTTCAATTATAATCTATTATTGTCATTTAGTTATAAAATTTAAAGATATTAACTTACATGCAGACTTTTTCTATAATAGGCAGGGGTAAGGGTGGTTTGGCTTTTAAAATAAAAGTTAAAATATCGACTGTTGGTGAATTGAAATATTTCAGCAATTTCTGCTATTGGCATTGATGTTTCTGTTAATAACGTTTTTACTTCAACCAGCAGTCTGCTGTTAATCCAGGCAGCCGGGGTTCTTCCGGTTTTAGCTTTTATTATTCTGGAAAAGTAATCTTCATTTAAAAATTGTAAATCTGCAAAATCTTTTGCTTTTAATTGCTGTGGCTTTTTCCCCTCTACTATTTTATTAAAATAGTTTCCTAAATCATTATAAAAGATATCGACTATAGAATTATTATTATCATCAAAAGGGTGTTTGTGATTTTGAAAAAGTTCTGTAATCTTAATAAGCAGAAATTCTAACATATTACCAATTATTGTCATTTTTTGATCTTGGCTATGTTCAATTTCTCTTTTAATCTGGTTTGTATTATTCTTTATAATAAGGTAGTTTTCCGGATCTGCTTTTTTATATATAAACGATTCAGAAAGTAAAAATGGAAATTCTTTATATATATCGTACAAGCAATAGCTGGCAAGAAATTTTTCAGTAAAGCAGATAAAATATGCTTCTGTTAAATGATCGAATTTATAATTACGATAATGCCCGGGACCAGTTACAAATATACTGGATGATTCTAATTTTATTACCTGATCCTTATAGAGGTGTGTTGCACTGCCTTCATTAATTATAAAAATGGTAAAGAAATTGGCTTTATAATTATCAGGAACATTTAGTAATTTATTTTTGTTCCATTGATTAATTTCCGTAAGCATAAAATCATTGCCTATTAATCCGGTTGAAGGCAGTCCGAACCAATCGCTGATCTCTTTTAGCGTATTAAATATGGGTATTTGCTTTTCCATTGATATTTTTAATATAAAACTACTTAAAACAGATAAAATAAATGTACATCTATTTTAAAAAGTTGATTTTTTTTTTAATTTTTTAATTCGAGATATGTTTATCCCAGATAATTAAATTATTATTTCTTTTTTCTAATAAAATATTATATTTCAGCTTCTTACATAGTGCATATTTACTAAAGAAAAATAAGGTTTGCTAATCTAAAAAGGAAAAAATAATTAAATCTTAGGTTTTTATAATCATTAGTAAATTATTCACATAGAATGAAACTTTCAATCCTTATAATATTGCCTCAACAAATAAAGCAGGTCATTTTTACCCTTCTGTCAGGTTCAAATTTTCTACTTTCTACGGAATAATTTTTAATCCTGAAAAAGCTAAAAATATTAATAATATTCATCATTCAATTGCTTGAAAAATTAAAAAAATAAGCGGTTAGGAATCAGGTTTTATTATAAAAACACCATTCCGCTCCAATATCTTTATTTTTTATAATTTTTGGTCAGAATATAACAGAAATGCAATTGAAACCAATGTTTAAGTTTGTCGTATAGAAATGCTTAAGATATTAAAGGACTGGAACTAAAAGAATTTCATGAATTATTAAATTTAAATTGCTATGGATTTTAGAAGTATGCAGGCAGCGAAAATAACTCACAAGCTTATAAGTACAGGGTCGATAAAAATTGCCTATCGAGAAGCCGGAGAATTTGGAAATCCAGTTTTGTTATTACTTCATGGATTTCCTTCTTCGTCGCATATGTTTCGAAATGTGATACCTGCATTATCAAAACATTTTCATGTTATAGCACCAGATTTGCCTGCATTTGGTTTTAGCGATGTTCCCAGTTCGGAAACATTTAGTTACACTTTTGAAAACTACGCCGATATCGCTGCCAATTTTCTAGAAAAATTAAAGATAACCAAAGCGAGTTTTTATCTTTTTGACTACGGTGCACCCATTTTAATGCGTTTACTCATCAAGCGCCCCGAAATGATAGAGATGCTTATTTTTCAAAATGGAAATATTTATAGCGAAGGAGTTGGAGAAGTACTAAAAGAGATTAATGCGTTATATCAAAAAAATGATTTGGACAGCTATACTAAACTAAAAATGTTTTTTGAATTAGAGTATACCAAATGGGAATACACAAATGGCGCGCATGATATTTCAAATATAGCTCCTGAAACCTATTTTTTAGATCAGTTTTTACTGGAACGAGAAGGAGTTAAAGAGATACAAATGGAGTTAAAGCGTGATTATAAAACTAATGTAGCACTGTATCCTGTATGGCAGGATTTTTTAAAAAATCTGCAGCCAGTTACTTTAATTGTCTGGGGAGAAAATGACGAAGTATTCAAAAAAGAAGGAGCGGAACTGCTCAAAAAAGATCTGGTTGATTCCAAACTTTTATTTTATCCTACAGGTCATTTTGCACTTGAAGAATTTGGAAATGAAATAGCAGAAGAAATCATAGCGTATTGGTATTTAAACTTTAAACAATTATGAATGCTTATCTTGAACTTGTCTTTTTATTTTTAATGGCTCTTTTTGGAGGTGCTGTTAACGTAACTATTGGAGGAGGCTGGTTTGTTATTTTTCCAAGTTTGATTTTTAGAGGCATAAAGCCTGTAACGGGTACTGCAACGACCACAATAATCCTTTTATCTGGTTTCCTTGCTTCATCAAAACCAATTAAAAAAACAGAAGAAATTTCTAAAAGGCATTTCAATTATATGGTTTTAGCCTGTACTATGGGAGGAGTTACAGGAGCCTTTCTGCTTATAGCGTTTTCGCATAAAGCATTTGAAACTATTGCACCTTTTCTGTTATTATGTTCGTGGATTCTTTTTACATTTTTCAATCAGATACAGAATTATTTTAATTCAGAATTTGCACTCAAAAAAGAGTTTAGCTACTCGCACAAAAAATTAATTCCGATTTTTTTATTAGGTATCTATGGCGGGTATTTTGGCGCAGGTATGGGAATGATCATTTTTATTCTATACAGTTTTTATGGAATCAAAAACAATGACACTCTGGAAAGATTGGCGTTGTTTTTAGTTGGAGCGAATAACGGATTAGCTGTTCTTATCTTTACTTGTTCAGGATTGATTTTTTGGCCTTTTGCGCTTGTAATGATAACAGGGTCTATTTTGGGAGGTTATTTAGGAAATGCATTCAAAGAAAAAATAAATATAGAAAGGGTGAAAAAAAATGCAATTGTTATTGGAGCAACAGTCACCCTTTATTTCTTACTATAAATTAAATACACTATCAGATGAAAAGAATTGCAATTAATGGTTTTGGCCGCATAGGTAGAGCCGCGTTAAAAATTATTACCGATACACCGGGACAGGAAATCGTAGGGATTAATGATCTAATGAGTATTGAAAATGCTGTTTTTTTACTGCAAAGGGACAGTATTTATGGAAAATATGAAAAAGAAGTATCCTTTAGAGATGATACTATTTTTATTGAAGGAAAGGCAATTAAATACACAACGATTAAGGATCCGTCGGAGCTTCCGTGGAAATCACTGGGTGTTGATGTAGTAATTGAAAGTACGGGCTTCTTCACCAATAAACCAGATGCAGAAAAACATCTGCAGGCAGGTGCTAAATTTGTGGTTATTTCTGGTCCTACAAAAGATACTCCCACAATTGTACACGGTGTAAATACAGATGAAGGTAAAGTAGAGATCTTTTCATGCGGAAGCTGTACCACTAATAATATTGGCCCAATTATAGAAATATTAGGGAGACGTATTGGTGTAAAAAAAGCAATTTTAAATACAACACACGCTTATACGGCATCTCAGACTTTAGTCGACGCTCCGTCTAAAAAAGAACCAAGAATGGGACGTGCAGCGGGGCTTAATTCAGCGCCTGCTGCTACCGGTGCAGCTGTTGCCGTTACAAAGGCATTGCCTGAATTTGTTGGCAAATTTGATGGTATTGCTGTGCGTGTACCAGTACCAATTGGTTCAATATCGGATATTACTTTTGTAACGCAAAGAGCAACGACAATAGAAGAAATTAATGCAATTTTAACAGAAGAAGCTCAAACACCCCGATACAATAAAGTCGTTGAGGTAAGCCATGAACAATTGGTTTCGAGCGACATAATTAAAAGTACCTATGCCGCAACTGTAGATCTTGAAATGACAAGGGTTGTAGATGGAGATTTAGTAAAAGTTATGGCCTGGTACGATAATGAATGGGGATTTACAAATCAAATGGTGAGACAGATTCAGGAACTTTAATGTAATAATAAATTTGCGATGAATTATCAAGAACTAGCTTTCAGCGACGCCATAAAAGAAATTCAAGAAAAAAAAGGAAGCCGGAACAGCTATGCCAGAATGGAAAAAATGTCCTATACCGATGGTCTCACAGAACAGGAAATGGCATTTATAGAAAGTCAAGACAGCTTTTATATGGCTTCTTATGGTGAAAATGAATTTCCTTACATACAACATCGAGGCGGGCCGCAGGGTTTTGTGAAAATTATAGATGCAAATACGATAGGCATTGTTGATTTTGTTGGAAATCGACAATATATTTCGGCAGGAAATATTTCAAAAAATCCGAAAGTTGCCATTATCATGGTTTCTTACCCGCAGAGGGCACGCTTAAAAATTTATGCAGAAGCCCAAATCTTAGATGTTGAAGGTAACAGTGAATTATATGAAAAGCTCAAACCTGAAGATTACAAGTTTAAGCCGGAACAAGTGATGGTTTTTAAAATTAAGGCCTATGACTGGAACTGTCCGCAGCATATTACACAGCGATATACAGTAGCAGAAATTAAAGAAGTCTTTGATCTGCAAAAAAAACACATTTCAGATCTTGAACAGCAAATTATAGATTTAAAGAAGCTGCTTTCAAAAAAGTAAAATATTAAAACTAATTCTCGATTTAAAAAGTTTTTCAAATGGGACAATATCATTTGAAGGTAATTGACGTACAAACTTCTTTCATTTCTTAATCCAGATTAATGTATGAGCAGATAGAGGGAAGTAAATTTGTTAATTAAGAATTTTTAGAGAACATAAATAAATTAAAACATTCCCCCATGATCATTTACAAAAACATTTTTTTACCTGCCTTAGCAGTACTCTTTTTAAGTGCATGTAATAAAGAAAGTACTATAGAAAATAAAAATACTAAAGTTAGTACTTACTTGACGGATACAACTTCAGGTATTAAAACGGGCGGGGTAAAGGTTGTACAAATTACAACACCAAAAGAGAAGTTCAATGTCTGGACAAAAAGAATTGGAAATAATCCAAAAATCAAGTTATTGCTTCTTAACGGCGGACCGGGAGCAACACACGAATATTTTGAGTGTATGGAAAGTTTTTTACCTGCAGAAGGTATTGAGTTTATTTATTACGATCAGTTAGGCACCGGTAATTCTGACAATCCAAATGATCCTTCATTATGGGATTTACCACGTTTTGTAGAAGAAATTGAGCAGGTACGCCAGGCACTAAAACTAGATAAAGACAATTTTTATCTACTGGGTCATTCGTGGGGTGGAATTTTAGCAGCAGAATACGCTCTAAAATATCAACAAAATTTAAAAGGGCTGATTATTTCTAATATGATGATGAGTGCTGTAGAATATGATAAATATGCAAAAGAAGTGCTGGCAAAGCAGCTAGATCCAAAAGTTTTAGCTAGAATAAGAGAAATCGAAAAAAACAAAGACTTTGATAATCCGGAATATATGGGATTGCTTGTGCCTAATTTTTATTCGAAACATATTTTGCGTTTAGATGCAAGCCTGTGGCCGGAGCCCGTTAATCGTGCTTTTAGTAAAATCAACCAATCGTTGTATATTACGATGCAGGGACCAAGTGAGTTTGGTCTTTCGGGCAAACTCGAAAAATGGGATGTTACAAAAGAGCTCCCTAAAATTACAGTGCCAACGTTATCTATTGGTGCAAAATATGACACCATGGATCCAGAGCACATGAAATGGATTACGACACAGGTTAAAAACGGAACGTATTTGTATTGTGATAAAGGAAGCCACCTGAGTATGTATGATGACCAGCAGACATATATGAAAGGTCTAATTAAATTTTTAAAAGACACTTCAAAATAATGAAAGATACACCTTTACTTTATGGTTTAAAGCAGACACAAAGTAAGTTTATAGTAAAAATATATGGAAACAATAAAACTTGAATTAGACGAGAAAAAACATGGCGCTTTTAATCTGTATGTCGATGACAAAAAAATAGGCGAAATGATAGTAAGTATTAAACCTGATTTATTAACGGTGTACCACACAGAAGTTGAACCTGAAGCAGAAGGAAAAGGATATGCCAAAAAACTTTTGGAAGAAATGACAGCGTATGTGCGTGCCAATAATTTAAAGGTTTTACCGCTTTGTCCTTATGTACATGCACAATTCAAAAAACATCTGGAAGATTATCAGGATATCTGGAAGAAAAATTAAAACACAGTTTATCAGTTTTTTAATAAGATATCGCTATCATGGATAGTACATCTCAAATTTATAAAAAGTTCCGCTATCGGCAACAGATTATTAAATATTGGAATATCAATCATAAAATTTATTCTAAGTAACTTGTATTAGCTTGAAATTATGATGATTAACCGATCTAGGCTTTTGTTGCAAAATTATGGCAGTTCCGAAATACCACAAAAAAAGCCGGCAGAAATTCAAATGTCTGCCGGCTTAAATTGTTTTTATATACTATTAACTAGTAAAGCACTTTTTTGGTTATTGTTTGCCCATTATCTAGTGTTGTCTTGACCAATAAAATTTGATCTTGCGGATGAATGTTTGAAATCTCTAATTCAGATGTTCCGATTTTATGGTTGCTGTAAAGCAATCTCCCTGTGATGTCAAAAATAGAAACCTCACTTAAAGCTGATTCACTGGAAATTAAGCTGATGGTTTTATCTTTTGAGACAACAAAGAAGTTCTTTGGAATATGGGTCAAATCATCTACTCCTAATGATTTATCAGCACTATAACTGATTACAAAACGATTTGTAAAAACCCCTGACAGGGTTGAGAATGTATAACCGCCATTTTTTAAATCGTGCACAGTGCCCGTTTCCTTGTCATGTAAATAAATAGTCTTGTCTAATAAATCTCCATCTGCATGATCTATTGATATAGTCATATCTCCAATAATGCTGGATCTGTAGCCCAGAGGAATAATATCAGCTGGATCAAATGGCACTGCACGCCCCTGGATAACTAGTTTTTTACCTTCGTTAATGCTGTAAAAATCTGCGAAGGGATTAGCGTTCGCTGTGACAGCATCATAATTTTGATCCCATCCGTTAGTGGCTCCTGTTATATAGCCGATCAAAATCTGTTTGAAAAGGCCCTCTGTATTTGTTAAATTAATCCACACTCTGTGTTTTTCTATTTCTGAAGCGCTGATAGATTTTGAAAAACAAGCAGTTGAAGTGATTGGAAAAGAGCTTTCCTGGTTAACAGCATAATGAACGGAAACAGGATTTGATAAAAGAACTGAATGAATAGGAAAAAGCAGTACAGATGATAAGAAAAGTTTTTTCATAATATGATAATTTAAATATTAATAAAGAGGTATACTGATACCTTGTTCCTCAAAAATTTTTAAATATTATCAATAGAAAGAACAACAGGATAAATCCTGAAACTAAAAATTATTATAAAATGACGTGTAGTTTTTTCCCCTATTGATAATCTTTAAAATTATAGCTGGTAATTTGATCCGAAAAAGAAAAAAAGATTTATAAACTGAATATTAAATAGATGCTGTTCATTTCTTTTTTTTCTTTGGTCGATCAATTGCCATATACAAGGTAGAAATTCAGGTATTACATCAAAAGTCGAAAAAAGATTAAAATATAATAAAGAAGAATAAAATATAGTTTGACTGATATTATTTTCAATTAGGCTTGAGAGTTCTAATATATAATAAAGTGCTGTAATAATATAAGACAGCAGATAAAAGTCTGTGTAATTTTATGCTGCAAATCTCAGATATTCAGCTTTACAATTTTGGAGTTGAGATGACAGAGAGTTTTTGCAATTATGAAAAGCAGGAGAACGTCTATTAAAAAGCCTGCCGGATGATAAATAGGCCTTGAGACGAAATAATTTTGACTACTAGGAAATAATTATTCTATCTAAAAAATAAGCTGCAGGTTTTTTGCTGCTCAAGTCCGATAAAAATTCTAAATTGAAAACCGTTTCCAAATACTAATAATCATAAAATGAAAACCACAACACAATCAGCAAAGAAACTTTATCCCTATCAGCAGGAAGATATTAAAAGTATATTGGATAAAATGGAAGAATCCGACAGTCTTAAACTTTTATACCAGCTGCCGACAGGCGGCGGAAAAACAGTTGTATTTTCTGAAATTGCAAAGGAATTCATGGCTCGGTTTGGCAGACCGGTTATAATCCTTACCCACCGCAGAGAATTATGTACGCAGACCTCAAGGACACTCAAAAATATTGGTGTAAAGAACTATACGATCAATAGTAAAAGCGGTAATTTTAAAACCGGCTGTGAGTGTTATGTTGCTATGGTGGAAACATTACGTAATAGAATAAAATCAAAAAAAATAAAGATTTCCAATGTAGGACTTGTCATAGTGGATGAAGCTCATCATAATTCGTTCAGAAAACTAATGAAGAATTTTAAAGATGCTTTCGTCATTGGTGTTACTGCTACGCCATTCAGTTCTGATATCTCAAAACCTATGAAAGATCAGTATAATTCGCTGCTTGCGGGTGAGAGTATATCCAGCCTGATCGAGAAAGGTTTCCTTGCCAGACCTGTGTCTTATATTTATGAAGTAGAGCTTAATTCATTGAAAACAGGTATTCATGGAGATTATACAGTTAGTTCCTCTAACGACCTTTACCGCTCGCCGGTCATGCAGGAATTGCTTCTAAAAGCATATAGAGAACATGCAGCTGGAAAAAAGACCTTGATTTTCAATAATGGGATTGCTGCCTCGCATCAGGTATATGAAACCTTTAAAAGCGCAGGAATTTCCATTAAGCATTTGGACAATAAAACCTCGGAAGCGGAAAGAAAAGAGATTCTTAAATGGTTTAAGAAAACAAAAGATGCAGTTTTGACTTCTGTATCCATTCTGACCACAGGATTTGATGAGCCGACGGTACAGCAAGTTATTCTTAATCGCGCTACCACTTCCATAACACTTTATCATCAGATGATAGGGCGCGGGGCGCGCAGGCTTGCTTCCAAGAAAACTTTTGGCATTATAGATCTTGGTAATAATATTCAGCGTTTTGGCAAATGGGAAGAACCAGTTGACTGGCAGCATGTTTTTAAACATCCAGATGACTTTGCAAGACAGCTGCAATTCCAAGGAGGTGGCAGTTCTGCAGTACATTCTCATGGTTTTTCAGCAGAGCTTCGTGCAAAATTTCCTAATACTCTCGAGCTGGCTTTTGATATTGAAGAGCATTATCGAGAAGCAGTGCTTACAGATAAGAAGCCCAAAACAGTAATGCAGGAATCTGTAAGGCAGCAGACTAAAATGTGCCTGGATAATGCGGTAACTTTATCTGAAGCTCTTACACTTGCCGAAGCTTTACAGCCTGAGATTGAATGGCGTGTAAAACAGTATGTGAAGTGTCTGGAGAATGCCAGCAGGAGCTATAAAAAATGGCTAATAGAAGATTATCAGCAGCGTCTAAGAGGACTGATAGTGAAATTGTATCCAAAGGTGCATGCTGCTTAAAGAACAGCTGGGATTTTCTTTTCTTTTGAATAACTAAAAACTGTAAGTATCAGATAAAATCGATTCGACAATTAATTTTGAAGCTGCCTCACAAAAATCCAAACCAGAGTAGTCTGGATTGAATCCTCCGATATAAGGTACTGCCATAATATAAATATTTTCATTGTATGCCCCATACTGATCAATAATTTGAAAATTATCGTTCATCGCAATACCCGATACATTTAAAAAGTAATTTCCCTGCGAATCTTTCTCGACAGAACTTCCTGTTTCCAGTGCTTTAGCTGCTGTCTCATTAGATTTAAACTTTAATTTGGCGGGACTTATCAATTTTTGCGCAAGCAGACTTTTAAATGGAAAATCTTCGTACGATAAATGAGGCTGACCAATGCAGTCTATAAAAGTATCGTAGTAAACAGCTTGTAAATTTTCATTTTCGTCATTGTACTTGTAAAGTATGCCTCCGCCATTTTGAGGTTCTACAGAACTATTATGATTTACTGCAACAATATCCAGCACCCCTGCATGGTGTAAAGAAAGTAATTCGATGCAGGATTTCTGCGGTACAAATGCAATTACAATAGAAATTAAAGGCATGAGTACTTTTTGTAATCGCTGCATATCTTCTGCAGAAAGATATTTTGCTGGATGGTTCATAGCAAAACTTAACACCGCCAGCATTTCTTTCCAATAAACTGACTCCTGTCTTTTTATTGATTTTTCGGCCTGTATGAATTCTGCCTTTAAAAGCTGGAACGGATCTAAGCGCTCCCGGAGTTCCATCATTTCTTCAACAAATTCCTCTATTGACAGCTCTTTAATACGATCATAAAAGTCAGGATCTTTTTCTCGGAAAATTTCTTTAAAATTATTTTTAAAAATAAAATCAAGCGATAAAAAGCCGTCGTTATTTTTTCGATGTTCGTCTATCTCTTCCCTGGTCAGCAATGAATCATTGGACAGATGAGAATCTTCTAAATGAAAACGCACCGCAGGAAGCATACCGCTTCTGGAATGAATAACCATTTTAAAATCTGGACTCTCTGCTGCTTTTTCAAAACGAATAGTTCCATCAGCCTCTTTAATAAATTTTCCGTTACTGCGCGCTAAAGTCCTAATGGCATCAATTGCAGTAAGAGAAGATCCTCTTATTGCTACGGCATGATTCAAATGCACTGCCAATTTTGCGGGAGGATATGGCGAGTCAAAGTAACCTTTTACTTTTCCTTCATATCGTATTGGCCAATGATGGCCGGTACAAATTACCGCATAATCAAAAACTGCTTTATCGTGTGTAGTTTCTATAGTGACATTATTGTATTCTTTATTGTAAATAATGTCCAGAACATTAGTTTGATAATGTATAGTGGTAAGAATTCCTTTTACAGAAGCGATTTGCTGCAGAAGCTCGAATTGTGAAGAAAGATAATATCCAAATAAAATTCGCGGCAATACTTTGTATTCATTAAACTTATTGGGATTTATATCGAATTTATCCAATAGTTCGGCAGGAGCAGTCTGCAGCCACTCTTCGATTGAATTGACAATTTCAGGAATTTCATTATCTGAAACATTGGTAACATGTTCTTCATTGGCGCCTTCGGTGCTGTACGGCATACCTGCGCCAAGCATGCTTTTTCTTTCAAAAATGGCAACCTCCAGATCAGTACTTCCAGATTCCACTAATCTTTTATAAAGGAAAAGGCCACTTGGACCGCCTCCCAGAATTGCAATCTTCTTTTTAGATGTATTTTTCGGCATGTTTACATTTTTAAACAAATATAATCTGCTTTAATGCAGAAGTTTTACAGAATTAGCAGCCAGTTGTTTTAAAATTCAGCTCTCAAAATAGGTTTCTGGAAATTACGTTTAAAAGTCTCAAAAGCTTCGGGGTTTAATTCCTGCCATAAAAAAGCCGATATAACTATCAGCTTTGTTTTTAGTTTTTTTTTTTTATACGTTTTCTTATCTGGTAAAGGTTTGCCGAAAGCAGACGCAGTATCTCCTTGTTGTGCTTTGAGGGTTTATTCTTAAGTTTTCAAAAACAACATTTATCACGATTTTACTACAATTAAGAGCATAAATTATAACATTCTTTTAATTAAATGGTTTTGTTTCTAGCGTAACAGAACTCCAAAAAATGTTGTAATAAGTTAGCTCCCTATAAAAAAGTTTAATAAACTAGCTAACTGTAAAAATTTAGCTTAACTTTTTCTCCAGTTTTTGTTTCCATACCCAAATAACTTCTGAAACAAAACATTCCAGTTTTAATTAAAGAGAGTATCTGAATAATCAGTCACTCTCTTTTAAATTTTAATCTGTTACTTTTAAATGCTGAATTTGTCCATTATTAAAATCAAAATGAAATTTCAACACAATAGGACTGCCGGGAAACGTGCCGGAAACATTTGCTGTAAGGATGCCGCTTAACCCAGATTGCTCATAATTAAGCGGCTCCAATGCGGATTTATACTCCTCCATTGCATGATTGATCCACTTTTGAATTTGTTCTTTGCCCTGATGGGTTTTCCCTTCGTCATGAACGATGGCAGATTCGGTAAAACATTCCGCGAAAGCCGTACTGTCGTAAATTTGCTGCGTTTCAATGAAACGCTTTACTACTTGTGGTAATTCCATGATCTTTATGAATTTAGTTTTTAAATTGTTGGTACCGTTCCTCCGTCAATGACAAAATTTGTTCCTGTTAAGTAAATGGCTCTTGGTGAAACTAAAAAGCCAACCAATTCAGCTACTTCTTCCGGTTCGGCTGGCCTGCCATAAGGTATTCCACCCAATGCGTTCATTACACCTTGCTGAGCTTCTTCTACTGTGCTATTAGAATTTCTTGCGATCTCGCCCAGCCAAGCTTTCGATGCTGTTGTATTTATCCAACCTGGCGAAACAGTAAGCACGCGGACACCTTTTGGCGTAACTTCTTTCGACAGACTTTTACTGTAATTGATCAATCCTGCTTTCGAAGCTGCGTACGGCAAGGTAGAGTCGTATAATGGCAATATGCCCTGGATGGACGCGATGTGAATTATAACACCACTTTTCTGATCGATCATTTGCGGTAAAAATCCCCTGTCAAGTCTGACAGGAGCAAGTAAATTAGACTGCAGGGTTGAAATCCAGTCTTCATCAGTTAACGCACTGAAGCCGCCTGCGGGTGTTGTTGAAGAACCAAGATTGTTTACAAGAATGTCTAATCTCCCATAAGTAGACAAAACTTCACTAATTACTTTTTCTGCTCCTTCTGCTGTGCTTAAATCAGAAGAAATAAAATGCAGTTTATTGTTTTCTTTTTCTGCCGCATTTCTTGCAGTAATAATTACTGTTGCGCCTGCTTGCAGCAGTCTTTCTGCAATTGCCTGTCCAGCCCCTTTGGTACCTCCTGTTACTAAGGCAATCTTGCCTGATAATTCATTTTGATAATCCATCTTTTGTAGTATTTTAAATTTCTTTGTACAAATCTCCGAAGTATGTTAGTTCCTCACAAGTACGGAGTTACGATTCATATAGGGATAAATTTTTCCCCTATTGCACAGATTGGGATATATGTTAATTTTGCATTATGTATGAAAGAAAAACAATACCGAACTTAAACTGTGGCCTTGACCTGATTGGTGAAGTACTTTATGGTAAATGGAAGATACGCTTGCTTTGGTTTATCGATCAGGGACATAAAAGACCAAGTGAGCTGCAGCGTAAAATACCTGATGCTTCACGGAGAGTTTTAAATATCCAGCTTAAGGAATTAGAAGAGCATGAACTTGTTTCAAAGATTATTTACCCTGTCGTGCCTCCCAAAGTAGAATACAGCCTGACTGATTTTGGAAAAACACTAATTCCAGTAATTTTAGCTTTAGGAAATTGGGGAGATACCCATGAGGAACGTCTGCGTACCCTAATTTTAAAAAGTTTAGAATGACTTCAGCTTAACTTGCCTATATGGTATTAACAGAATGTTTTTCATCTACCGTTGGTCATATTGTCAAAGTATCAAAAAAAGACGGCGGAGTAAAAATAGACAAAGTCTGGGCTGTAATGGATTGCGGATGGTATGTAAATCCCGATATTATCAGAGCACAGGTAGAAGGTTCGATTGTTATGGGA